>Ga0180434_10000010_pt1 | contig 257762 bp, 217 predicted proteins | sample SS_ome_7_FD_132453 | JGI IMG/M metagenome (GOLD analysis project Ga0180434, IMG submission 132453) | Hypersaline lake sediment archaeal communities from the Salton Sea, California, USA - SS_1_D_2 metaG | ecosystem: Environmental > Aquatic > Non-marine Saline and Alkaline > Hypersaline >... | reverse complement strand
GGTCATTGACAGAGGGCTTTGCCGCTGCTGTTGGTTTTTGAAATCGCGTTGGCAACGCCATGAATCGGGCGAAAAGCCTCATCCTCTGGCTGAGGATAGTCCGATTCAAGCGATTTCTTTACTCGATTTTCTGTTGAAAATATTTCAATCATTTGAATCACCGCCACCGACGCTCGAAACGATCGGCGGCGGTTTATTGTGTTTTCCCAACAGGATCCCTTCTGGGGAAGGACCTGGTATTCGTTATACGGGAGTTTAATAGCGAGATTTCTCGGCTCCCCCGATAAATCGGGGTCGGTCGGAATGACTGGTTAAGGTATATATCGCGCAGGACAGCATCGCAATCTCATTGCGAGGCTTCGTTGTTTGAGGAGACCGCGAACGACGCTGAGAGTGGTCATCCGCGGTGCTATATTTAAAATCAGACAAATTTATCCAATTAACTCTTGACATCAGCCGATCATATCATTTATCTTTAAATCAGATTAAAATATCTGAATAAAAGGATAAAAATTATGATTAACAATACACAATCGCCGGCACCCAATGTAGAAACCCTGTCTGAGATGATTACTTATCAGGAGGGCTCGGTGGTGAGCCGGACGCTGATTAAGAAAAAAACCGGCACACTCACTCTGTTTGCTTTCGATAAGGAAGAGGGACTCAGCGAACATACTTCTCCATACGAAGCCTTGGTACAAATTATCGACGGAAAAGCATTGGTAACCATTTCCGGTGAAGAGTTTACAGTGGACGAGGGCGAAGTGCTTACACTACCCGCCGGCGAACCGCATGGACTCAAGGCCGTACAGCGGTTTAAAATGCTGCTAATGATGATACGGGAAAATTGAGTGACCACGCTGCCGGCGACTCCCGCTGCGGCGGGATCGGTGGCAGTGCGTGAATAACTTACTGTCAACGACGCTGACAGCGATTGTTGACAGGTGAAAACCGGGAATCAAGGAGCGGAATGCTCTATATTCAATAGAAGTAAGGTGTGAATGTTTAACGAGGAGAAGGTTATGTTAGTGAAAACAACCCGGTGGAGTCTAGTTCTCATAATTATAGCATCTCTGCAGTTAGGATTGCCAACAAGCAGTTCTGCACATTGCGACAAACTCGACGGTCCGGTGGCACAGGCGGCTATCGAGGCCCTGGATACCGGCAAGTTCCAAAAAATACAGATTTGGGTCGGTGCGGATGAAGAACAAGAATTAAAGGCCGCGTATGAACAAGCGGCAACTGTCCGGCAGGAAAGTAACCAAGCCAAAGAATTGGCCGATCAATATTTCGTGGAAACGGCTGTCCGGCTGCACCGCGAATCAGAAGGAATGCCTTACACCGGAGTCAAACCCGCCGATATTCCGAATCCGGAAGATATTGTTGCGGGAGACAAGGCAATCGAGTCCGGCGATGTGGATGCGATCCTGAAGGTACTCCAGGAAGAACTGCGCGCTGAAACCGAAAAATGGTTCCAAAATGCGGTACAGGCCAAACAGAACAAAGAGCAGAGCGTGGAAGCCGGTCGCGAATGGGTCGATGCGTACGTGAAATATCTTGTCTATGTCCACGGACTGTATCAGAAGATCAATGCCGGTCCGGCTCACGGTGTGGGGAAATAGTAATCCGGCAATTCCGTTTAAATGACTTGCTGTCACTGTAAGGATCGAAGGATTGCACCTGCATCCATGTCGTAGTAAATACCAGAGTTTGAATCCTGCTTCGGTTTGGTTATGTTACAACTTGTTAGGTTAAAGAAGTAAGAGCGTGGCGACTCAGGAGGATTAGGTACATTGCCGAACAAAGAAATTTTGAATACTAAAAGAAGAGAGAAAAAATGAGTGTAAGTAATGGCGACAAAGTAAAAGTTGAATATACCGGTAAACTGTCCGATGGAAGTGTTTTTGACAGTTCCGAGGACGGGGAGCCGCTTGAATTTACCATGGGTGAAGGGCAGTTAATCCCGGGATTTGAAAATGCGGTTGAAGGTATGAAAGTGGATGAAGAAAAGACCGTGACTATCGAGGCCGATGATGCCTATGGACAAAAAAATGACGATTTTATTCAGGAATTTCCCAAGGATTCACTTCCGGACGAGATCCCGGCGGAGAAGGGGCAGCAACTGCAGCTCCAAACCCAGGATGGCCAGGCCATCCCCGGAATGATAACGAAAATAAGGGATGATAAGATCACCGTTGACATGAATCACCCTCTGGCCGGAAAAGACCTGACATTTGATATCAAGGTTGTGGATATTCAGTAAATACTATTCTGACTACCGGACACTGAAAGGCCGTCATCCTGTTTGGGTGACGGCTTTTTTAAACGGTAGTCACTCTTTTAATTCTGATTCATAAAACTCGGGCAAACATTTCCTTGAAGAGTATTTCTGTTCATCCCTGATGTGTTCCTTAACTGGTGAAAAATAAAGCGTTGTTTTGAAATTCCGGGTAATGTAGACTATATCAATAGTAAGTTATGGCAGTTTGATGAATTTTCACGAAAAGATTAAATAATACCCCGAGTGAACCGGAGAATAGTATGAAGCACAGGCGTCGAAACAGAAAAAGTGGTATCGGAGACGTGTTGTTTACTCACGTATTATATGCAATAATTGTAACTGTTATTTTGCTTAATCCATCTTTTGGTGCCTCTGGACTAATACCATTAAAAGAGCTAGTGTCCCCTGATTCATTAAATACACTTGCAGAGCAATTATTACCTGGTAAACCTGATAGTGCAGTAACCTGGGCTGACTGTGCCTTGAAAATAGCCCGGGATTCAGGGGATACGGAGGAAGAATTCAAGGCACTGCATCTGTTATCCGAGAGCTATTACCGTTTATCCCAAATCGATGTAGCCCGTGATCTTCAACATGAGTATTTGCGATTGGCCGAAAAAGCCGGTAATGAAAAACAATTTATAACCGCACTGCGGGAAACCGGGTTATTCTACGAACGGACAGCGGATTATCCTCAGGCCATAAGATTTTACCAGAGAGCCTTGCATCTGGCAGATTCAATTCGCTGGGATGAAAAAATTCCATCAATCTACAACGATCTGGGAATAGCGCATAAACAGATCGGTGAGTATCAAACATCATTGGAATTCTATTTAAAGGCTTTGGAGCAATATGAGGCTATTGAAAATCGATTTGGTATCGCCCAGGTATCCGGGAATATTGGTGTAATATATGAGCGGCTCGGCGATATTGACCATGCATTGGAATTCCACGAAAAGGCATTGAAAATTTACCGGGAGTCGGGAAGAAAAGCCTATATAGCAGGCGGATTGAATAATCTGGCAATTGTATACTGGAAGGAAAAACAATACGATAAAGCGCTGGAGTATCTGTTTAAATCTTTGGAAGTCCGCAGGAAGATCGGCGACCAGGAATGGATTGGGGGTTCTTTAAACAATATTGGCATGGTATACAAGGATAAGGGGGATTATGCAAAAGCGCTGGAATACCAGCAGGAAGCACTCGCCATCAGAAAACAACTAAACGACAGGAATGGACTGGTCCGATCTTATAGCAATCTCGGGGATTTATACAATGAGATGGGGGAATTTACCAAAGCGAAAGATGCGCTGACAAGGGGCATTACCATTGCCAAAGAAATTAATTACAGGGATGCACTTCGCGAGGAATACGAAATTCTTTCAAATGTGCATGAACGTACAGGAGATTACAGGCAAGCCCTGCATAATTATAAAAAGTTCATTGCTCTTCGGGATAGTATACAGAGTGAGGAGACTAAGCGGCAGATTGCCGAACTCCAAACGAAGTACGAGACAGAACAAAAAAGAAAACAAATTGCCCTCCTGGAGAAGGATAAAAATCTCGCAAATCTGCGGATTATCCAGCAACGGAAATTTGGGACGGTCCTATTACTCCTGGCCGTTTTGTTCCTGGCAACCAGTGCTGTTATTTATTGGTTTTATCGTCAGAAAGAGAAAGCCAATCAGCAACTTTCGTTTGCAAATGATATTCTGGACCAGCAACGTCAGGAACTCCAGGAGGCGCTGGATAAGATCCAAACACTGCGTGGGCTGCTCCCAATTTGTGCAAACTGTAAAAAAATACGTGATGATAAAGGCTACTGGAGCGAAGTCGAGGAATATATCGGGAGATATTCCGATGCCGAATTCACCCATGGGATTTGTCCTGAGTGTATTGACGAATTATATCCCGAACAAGCAAAGAATAAATCAGAGAGATCATCTACATAGATTACGAATGCAGAGCATCTTACCGTTTGAATTATGGCGGAGTATCTAACCTGTATTGGAGAAGGCGATGTGGAAGTACGTTATTATCCTATTTTCGATAGTAATTTTGTTCAGTTGCACCGGCGAGAAAAAACAAAATTATAATGAAAAACCACTTACGGAGAAGCAATTGAATTACGGCATCGGGCCAATAGATACTGTAGAGGTCGGACCAATTGCGCACCAATTAGCCCAACGTGGCCAGCGAATTTTTAAATCAGAGTGTATGAAATGCCATACGTTGGATAAGTCGGTTTTGGGGCCGGCGCTCCGGGGTATCACAGAACGCAGGACACCGGAATTTATCATGAACATGATTTTGAATCCCCAGGAGAATGTCATGCGACATCCGGTGCTGCAGAAATACCATCAGCAGTATAATCAGTACATGACGGATGTGGGACTGGACAGCAGCAGCGCCCGGGCCGTGCTGGAGTATTTGCGGAGCGTCGCGCCAAATAATTAAGCAGAATGAAATGTGCAGCTACCACTTGCGAAAGCAGAATCCTTTCCGTCATGGATCGCTTCCCGCGTCCATGACGGTTTTTTAATCAGACACTGTCGGCGACGCTGGGAGTCATAGATCCCGAGTCGTTATCGGGGCGGTCACCGACAGGAAGTCTTAACGTAATACGCAATACGCAGTATTTAGGCGCTCTTCTTCAATTTCTCAATATTTATCTCGTTTTCGCACTCGCCGGCTTCTTCGTATTTGGAAATGTTCGACAGTGTTGTTTGGGCAATATTTTTCAGTGCGCTCTTCGTAAAAAATCCCTGATGCCCAGTGATAACAACATTCGGGAAGGTAAGGAGCCGGGCGAAGACGTCATCCTTGATGACCTGCTCCGAGAGGTCTTCGAAAAACAGGTCTGCTTCCTCTTCATACACATCCAATCCCAGCGATCCTATCTTTCCGGACTTCAGCGCCCGGATAGCCGCCTGTGTGTCAATCAGTGCTCCCCGGCTGGTGTTAATAATCATAACGCCGCGTTTCATCTTGCTCAGTGCATCGCCATTGATAATATGATGCGTCTCGGGCATCAGCGGACAGTGCAGGGTAAGGATATCCGAGGATGAAAACAGAGTGGGGAGATCTGTATAGTCCGCTCCCAACGAGTGCACTGTTTCGCTCGGATACGGATCATGTGCCAGAATTTTACAGCCAAACCCATTGAGTATTTTCGCCACATGCTCACCGATTTTTCCAGTACCGATGATCCCGACAGTCTGGTCGCGCAGGGTAAATCCGAGTAAGCCTTCCAGCGAGAAATTCCCTTCCCGAACCCGGGCATAAGCCCGGTGGATCTTGCGGTTGAGTGCCATGATTAATCCGATGGTATGCTCAGCCACCGCTTCAGGTGAATACGCCGGAACGCGTACGACAGTCAGTCCCAAATCCTCGGCTGCCTCCAAATCTACATTGTTGAATCCGGCGCTCCGAAGCGCAATTAACTCTGTGCCCTGCCGCTTAAGCGTTAAAAGGACTCCCGCGTCAAGGTGATCATTAACGAAGGCACAAATCGCCGGAAAATCCTCCGCCAGTGAGGCGGTTTCTCTTGTGAGTCTGGGTTCGAAATACGTCAGATTGTGACTGTATGCCGAATTCAGTTCATCGAAAAATTGTTTATCGTATGATTTGGTGCTAAAGACAGCCACCTTCATTGTTTCCTCCGTTCTTCGTTTTAGAACTAAAAATGTACGAAAATTCCGGAAAAAATAACAAACGACCGTCGTGCTATTGAATTCTCTGCAATACTTGTACTGCGTTTAGGTTATCAGGATTTAATCTGAGAGTCTCCTGATAATTTTTAATCGCATTGAGAGTATCGCCAGCGGTGAGGTACGCCTCACCGAGACTATCGAATGTATTCGCTTTTTCAGGGAACAACTGGATATTGAGTTGGAATATCGCGATGGCGCTGCTCACCTCATTCCGCGCCATGAGTTGGTATCCCAAAATATTAAGCTCGCGGTCGCTTTCAATGGAATAGCCTCCTTCTTTAAGTATTTGCTGCAAATTTTCTGTCACGTGCGAAATTCCGTGTGTCTGGATTTGTGTATATAAAAATTCGCCGAGGTTCGGCTTTGGCATCTCATACGGTTTGTCAAATAGCAGTGCACTGATTTTGCGCCCCACTCCAGGACTGGCGTGACTGTAGTTTGATAGTACAATAACAACACAATTTTTCGCGTTTGGAAACCGGTAGAACTCAGCATTCACTCCTGGTGCTCCGCCAGTGTGTCCGATCATCAACTCTCCAGCCAGCGAATCGACCATCCAGCCCAATCCGTAATTTCCATCTGGGAAAAACGGAGTGAACATCTCATCTTTGGAACATTGGCTCAGCAGTTTCTCGTTGGATAAGGCAACATGATATCGAAACAGGTCTCCGGCTGTGGTTAGCGTCCCGCCGTCGGAATAAGCGGGCAGATTGACCTGGCTGTTATTCATGAAACCGCCGTCGATCCCTTTAATATATCCAGTGGCTCGGTTTGGTACGACTTCTTCCGGAAAGTACCAACCGGTATGCTCCAAACCGGCAGGTGCGAAGATATTCTCCTGAACATACTCCGTATATCGCATGCCGGTTACTTTTTCGATGACAAGCCCAAGCAGGATATAGCCAGAGTTCGAATACATGAATCGTGTCCCTGGCTGAAATCGAAGAGGCTCCTCGTAAATCAGTGCAAGTAACGCATTCAGCGATCTCAATGTGTTTTTCTTCGCATCGAACTCCGGGTGACGCATGTAATTACCGAGTCCGCCGGTATGGGATAATAAATGCCGGATTTGAGGGATCTGCTCATGCGGCCAGTCAGGAATATATTGTGTGATAGAATCATCCAGGGCGATTTTTTCTTGCTCAACTAACCGCATAATTGCGACAGCGGTTAAGGTTTTTCCGATAGAGGCGATATTGAACTTTGTCTCCGGCGTATTGTCGACATTGAAATCCTTATTTGCCTTTCCGAAGGTCCTCTCGTACCGGATCTCTTCACCCTCTCCAACGAGTACAACCCCGGAGAAGAGATCCTGCTCCATGTATGTTTCCATGAGATGACCGATCTCTTGCGATAATTCCCCGGACCGTGCGGTGCCTGAAATAAGTAGTATAGCAAATAATGTTCGAATGAGCTTAGTCGGGTAGCACACGATGTTTCCCTCTGTTAGTTATTTCTTACCGGACTGTTATTGCCCATATCCACAAGCAGCTTGTATTCGCCGGCTTCATTCTTTTTCCAAACATTGAGGTACTTTCCATAATGTACCGATGGTGTGCCATCACTAGATGGGCGGGAATATTCATAGGTTCCCCAGGTATAGCCTAATTCTCCGGATTCTGCCACCTCGGCATGCTGCGGCGCCCATGAGAGTGTGCCGACAGTATCAGTGTTCATGTTAGCATAGATGTTTTGGCGCCCCCGAACAGGTACGCCACCGTTTGGCAGGAGTATGGCATCCTCGGCTAAGAACCGGTTAAACGCTTCAGCAGTGCCAACTTCGAGGGATGTCCGGGCGAAAAGGCTGTCGGTCGCCAATAATAATTTGTCCGGACTTTTATCTCTGGCCGAATCAGGTGAGCAACCGGAAAGCATCAAGACGTAGATACTTAAAAAGAATATAATCTTCATATCATCTCCTGAGTTTGTCCCGATGGTCATAGGAAAAAACCAATATACTGCGCCCTGGCCCGAAAGAAAAACGTTTGCTCCCGCAATTGACTTGTTCTACCTGGTTGACTCAAGTCCCTAGATATCTTTAAGCACACTTTTATCGGATCTTCACGGCGCTTTTAAATTTTTTTAACAACTCTCGTTTATACTTACACTGATTATGAAAAACGAGAGGGGAAAATCAATGAATCGTGTTTTGATAATTCTTTTCAGTCTTGTTCTGCTTACGCAGCCAGCCAGGGCTGCCAACACCGGAATCATCACTGGCCACGTGACGGAAGCCGCCAGCGGTGAGCCGTTGATTGGTGCAAATGTGATGATACAGGATACCGATCTGGGTGCAGCTACTGATCTGGACGGCTATTTCATTATCCGCAATATTCCCGCCGGTAAATATGTTGTAGTTGCCACATTTATCGGTTACAAGCAGAAACGTCTGAACAATGTAGTGGTGACTTCCAATATGAAAACCAAACTGGACATCGCATTGCAATCGTCCACGCTGGAGATGGAGAGTATTGTCGTCGAGGGTGCAGCGAAAAAGACCAGCGATTCCGGTATTTTGCTGGAGCAGCGAAATTCCAGTAATGTGCAAGACGGGGTGAGTTCCGCGCAGATGTCCAGGAGCGGTGATTCCGACGCAGCCGATGCCCTCAAGCGCGTCACCGGCGTTTCGGTGATGGATGGGAATTCAGTTTATGTCCGCGGACTCGGTGAACGCTATACCAATACCCAGATGAACGGCGTACCGGTTCCCAGCCCCGACCCCGAAAAAAAGACAGTCCCGCTAAACCTGTTCTCCACATCTTTGCTGGAGAGCATCACTGCAGCCAAAACGTTCACCCCGGATCTGCCGGGTGTCTTTGCCGGCGGCAGCGTGAACATCCGCACCAAAGCGTATCCGGATAACCGCAGTTTCAATCTGAGTCTCGGCTCCACACTCAATATGTATGGTACCTCGAATGTTCATTATCTGACTACCCGCGGCGGAAGCACGGATATCTTCGGCTACGATGATGGGACTCGGGTACTCCCGTCCGATGTACCGGAAAACATCCGTCTGTATGAACACAATAACGAACTGGGAAGTCAGTTGAAAGAGCGACGGGTGTATCTTGGAAACATCGGTCGAAGCTTTGAATCGGAATTTACCGTGCAACAACAGCAGCCCGGTACACCGATATCTTTTGGAGTGAATTACGGTGACCGGTTTAATCCGACCCGTGATTTCGAGTGGGGATTTTTCTCCAACCTGAAGTTCTCAAACGGATACAATTATAATCGCATGGTAAACCGGGAGTACAGCATTCAGGACGAATCACTGGTCGCCATCAAAGATATGACCAGCGATGAGTCGGCGTACAATACGAATACCGGTTTCACACTCAGTACCGGATTTAAGTATAAAGACAACCATAAAGTGAAACTCCACTACGTCTATACGCACGATTCCAAAAACTCGGTCCGCCTCACCGAAGGATACGCCGATAACATCGATCACGGTTTGTTTCTGAAGGAGTACTATGTAGAGAAAACGCTGAACAATACTTCACTCAGTGGGCGTCACACATTGAATGCACCCTTTGAACAACGGATTGATTGGTCCGTAACAGCCGGAATTTCACAGCTGCTGGAACCGGATGTCAAAAACCTGAACTATCGGCAACGTGATGAAGGGGACCGGTCTTATTTTCAGATGGATACCTATTCATGGAGCGCCGGGACCCGCGAGTTTACTACCGGCGATGACATGAACGGCAATATCGACCTGAATTATAAGGCGATATTTGCCGACCGGTATGATGTGAAATACAAATTCAAGGCCGGGCTCAGGATGCAGGGGAAGTCCCGCCAGTTTGAGAAACGGTCGTTCTATCACAAACACACCAGTGGCGGATTTCCCAGTGAAGTAAGCGAAATAGACTTTGCTTCCGAGGTTGGGAGCGGACTGACGGACGATGCGTACTATTCATTGGACGAATCCGGCAATCCGCAGGACGGGCTGATTGTGGTCGAAAGCACCCAGGGTTCGGATGGATACGAAGCCGACGAAGTACTCAACGCCGAATATTTTATGGTTGATATCCCGCTGGGATTGTCTGTAATGCCTGCACTCAACCGGGTGCGGTTCATCGGCGGCGTCCGCCGCGAGGATTACCGGCTGAATCTGCTGCCGTATAATCCAATCAGTAAACGACCATATACCAGTGCGTTGACCGGCGGAGATCCCCTGGAGTCGAAAATCGATGAAGTGGAATATCTGCCATCCCTGAACCTCGTGACGAAAGTGTCGGAAAATACCAATCTGCGGCTGGCATATTCGCAAACCATCGGGCGGCCGGAATTCCGGGAGATTGCTCCATTTGAGTTCCAGTCGTTTTATGGTGATGCGGTCATGGTGGGATACCCCTTCCTGAACACCACAGATATTCAAAACTATGATGTCCGTTTCGAGTGGTTCCCGCAGGCAAACGAGATTCTGGCTTTCAGCCTGTTTACCAAGAATTTTGACAACCCCATTGAGACCTCTTTGGTGCAGACGGCAGACCGGACATACCGCACACCGCAGAATGCAAAATCCGCAACCAATTCAGGTGTGGAGTTCGAAATGCGAAAGAACCTGAAATTTATCCCAATCAACTTTGGACAGACCAGTGTTCAGTTTAACGCGACGTATATTCAGTCCAGTGTCACAACCAATTCAGTTGTGAAGATGTTTAACGGTGTCGAAGCCGCAAACTCGGCCACGACGACGAAACGTCCGCTGGAAGGCCAGTCTGACATCCTGGTGAACGCCAGCGTCCACTTTTCGAACCTCCGGGGATTCAACATATCTCTGGCGTATAATGCGTACAGCAAGCGCCTGCGAGCTCTGGGAACCTACGGGTTGCCGAACATTTACGAGTATCCGTTTCACTCGGTTAATCTGACATCAAGTAGACAACTCGGATCGTTCGAGGTCAGCATGAAGGTCAAAAATCTGCTGGGAAGCGAACGGAAATTCGGCCAGGTGGATCCGGCGACCGATGAACTGAAAACAACAAAAGGCTACAATCCAGGCAGGGCAATCAGCCTGAGTATTGCCTATAAACTGTAATGCAAGTGTAATGTAGCACAAACAAAACGAAGGAGTTCAAATGTTCAAATCTTCAATTTTCACCCGTGGATTAGTTTTCATTGCAGCGGTTGCCTTCCTGGCGGCGTGCAGTGATGAGACCACCACCGGTCCCGATGACGACGGAATCGGAAATGCCATTGAAATCTCCGGTGACATTACCCAAAACACGATCTGGTCAGCCGATGAAGACTATCTGTTAACCGGACAAACCTTTGTCAAAGATGACGTGACGCTGACGATCGAAGCCGGTACAACTATCAAGTCCAGGTCCGATGACGGGAATGGTCTGGCACCTGCCCTTGTGATCGAGCGGGGTGCCAAAATCATTGCTGACGGAACCGCTGATAATCCAATCACCTTTACCTCCAATCTCCCGGAATCAGATCTCCCGCAGCGCGGGACTTGGGGTGGCCTGATCATCCTAGGAAATGCCCCGATTAATGCCGATGGCGGTGAGTCATTCGTAGAGGGGCTTGTTGGTGTTCCGTATGGCGGCAATGATGCCGGCGATAACAGTGGAGTTCTGCGCTACGTTCGTGTCTGGTACGGTGGTCGTTCCATCGGGCAGGATAACGAGATCAACGGAATTACTTTCGCTGGAGTCGGTAATGGGACCACTGTGGAGCACTGCGAAGTGGCGTACAACCTCGACGATGGTTTCGAATTCTTCGGTGGTACGGTCAATGTGAAATACATGAGTGTCGTCTATGTTGGCGATGACGCATTCGACTCCGACCAGGGATACCAGGGCAAAGGGCAGTATCTTTTCGCCATCCTGGGACAGGAAGCCAGCGGGCGCGGCTTTGAAATGGATAACGACGGGACCAATATGGATAAAACGCCGCGCTCCAAACCGCAATTTCACAATGTGACGCTGATTGGCCCCGGCGGTGGTAGCCCTGATGGTGACGGATCGGATCAGATGATTCGTCTGCGAGAGGGCACAGCTGGTGATTTCCGCAATCTGATTGTCGCTGAAGGGAACGGTGTCGGCCTGCGCATTTCCGATGATCCTACCCAAGCGCTTATCGGTAACGAGCTGACCTTCTCCGAAAATAACATCATCTACGGATGTGCTGATGGCCCGTTTCATTCTGATAACGCAGATGACAGCCTGAGTGTCCGGGAAGTGGATCCGCAGTTCTGGAATATCGGCAACACCCGGGAAGGAACACCAGGACTCGATCCGCGTCCGGCCAACGGCAGTCCGGCGCTCTCAAATGCTGAAACCCTCCCCAATGACGGCTTTTTCGATAGGAGTCCCGGCTTTGTGGGCGCATTCGGAAGCGATCTCTGGCTGGACGGCTGGTCGATATTATCTCAGTAACAATCCGTAGTGAGATCGGAACCTGATCTCATGAATCCAATAGAGTCGGGCTCTCCCCCTCTCTCACAGAGCCCACTTCGGCCGCAGGTGAGCCATCATCTGCGGCTTTTTTATAATTACGGAATGAGATTAGTAGACGCGTCAGGCAACGGCTGGATTTCTATGCAATGATTTTGCTATAATAAACGACGAAAATATTTGTCATCCCTGCATGCGAGGCTCCATCCGTAGCTGTCCGGAGTCGCCTCGGAGGGTCCCTTGGTGGAGAAGGATCTCTAAAAAAAAAGCTTCTGAGTTATGAATAGGAGATTCTTCATTCCGTTCCACTCCATTCAGAATGACAATTTCTAAATTTGTTTTTGACAATCTGTCATCCTGAGCGGAAGCGAAGGATCTCCTTGACAAGCACATTCACTTGCTGCCCCGACGGGACTCTATTTTTTCTTAGCAATTCAAGTGACTACAAATATGCCGCCGCTAAGCGGCTCACTTCCTTCACGGAAGTTGCAATTATTAATAAGCAGGAGCCCCGTCGGGACGACATATTTGTAGTAATAGTATGGATAGATAATAACACTGAGCCCCAGCGGGGCGGCATAAATTACTAGCTCAAAAAATATTTAGGAAAATGATTTCTATCGCCCGTAAAACGAACACCGCGGGCAGGTCCAGTCTGTTTTATCTTTGCGGTAGGGGTGGTTGCTGTTATACAGGTTGTCACTGCCGCCAAAGTCGTGGTAATTGTGACACTCCTTTTCGTACGCTTCTTCAGCTGAATCGGCGCGTGAATACTCGAAATGGGTATACCGGGATATCGCGCCAACCCAGTTCCGGAGTTTCTCAAGCAGATTATCATCGGAGCGGCCGACGTAGCAAACCACAAATGAGTCCTCGTCATCCAGGTAGCCCAGTGCATAATTACCTGGAATATTCTGTTTGACTTCGTTCTTAACAATTTCGTCGGTTAATTCGCACGGACCGCGCATTTCAAGTGATACCATGAATCTTTTCTCCCTGCCTTCCCTCAATAAGAATATACAACATACTTAATCCCGGCATTTGTTGCAACTGATAGCCGGTATAAAATCTTCTGCAAATTTGCCTTTTCATACCTTCAAAGGTTATTGTATTTTTAGGCGGTTCAAACACAACATTTTATGGCGGGGATTCAGTGGGAAAATCAATTAACACAATTGGTATTATCGGCTTCGGACGTTTTGGGTGCCTGTTAGCGAAGTATCTTTCTGAAGATTTCCATGTGAAAGTGAGTAGCAATTCCAGGGATGCGGACACCGTCTCGGAATCCGGGGGTGAATTAACATCTTTGGAAGATGTCTGCCAGTGTGATGTCATCATCCCGGCAGTCCCTATTTCCGTCTTTCAGGAAACGATACAAAATATCGCTTCACTTGTCGGAGAGAACCTGGTTATAGACGTCTGTTCTGTCAAGGAATATCCGGTGGCACAGCTGGAGGAATACCTTCCACACCAAACCCAAATACTGGCGACACATCCTATGTTTGGTCCGGATAGTGCGGGGGATACAATTGCAGGGCAAAAAATAGTAATATATGATGTACGGATCCCGGGAGAACAATACGAATGTATCAGGACGTATCTGCGGGAGAAGGGACTTACAGTCATCGAGGCCTCTCCGGAAGAACACGACCGGCAAATTGCCCGTTCCCAGGTATTGACGCACTTTATCGGGCGGGGATTAGGTTTATACGGAGCAAAGGACATCGATATCGATACTGAGGGGTACAAACGATTACTGAAGATATTGGATGTAGTGGGAAACGATACATCCCAGCTTTTTATTGATATGAACAAATATAATAGGTTCGCTGAATCCGCTCGAAGTGAATTCATCTGTGCCCTGAAAGAAATCGAGCAGGAATTACGATGAGAATTGGTTTCCAGGGAGTCCGCGGGGCCTTTAGCGAGGCGGCAATTTATCAGGAATATGGTGACGGTGACCTCGTTGAGACCGTCGGCTTCGACAACTTCGAAGAGGTTTTCGATGCTGTCGCTCAGGGCGATTTGGATGCCGGGATGATCCCGGTGGAAAACAGTATTGCGGGTTCCGTATCCCGTAATTATGACTTTTTCCTCAGTAAACCCGTGACTGCCATCAGAGAGGTATATGCCCCAATCCGACACTGTTTACTCGCCAAACAGGGAGTTCGGCTTGCCGAAATCAGGGCTGTTTTATCACACCCAATGGCATTAAAACAGTGCGAAGATTTTCTTAAGGATTTAAATGTAAAATCGATGCCGGAGTATGATACCGCCGGGGCGGCAAAAATGGTGGCAGAAGGGGATGAATTAACCCGCGGAGCTATCGCGTCCGCGCTGGCCGGTACAATATATGATTTAGATATTTTAGCCGAAGATATCCAAACAATGGATATTAATATGACCCGGTTTCTGGTTATTGCCAGAAATGCCCCAGAAGATATTAAGCGAGAAAAAACCAGTATCGCATTTAAAACCGAACATCATCCGGGTGCGCTGGAAGAATGCCTTCATAAGCTCACGAAAAATAAGATCAATCTGACGAAGATCCAGTCACGACCTATCCCGGAAAACCCGTGGGAATACGTATTTTACGCCGATTTCGAGGGCGGAACCGACCAGGAAAATGTCCAGCGGGCGCTGAACGAACTGGAGTCCGAGTCGAAGTATCTCAAAGTATTGGGCAGTTATCCGATGGGGGACAAGGGCGCTCCCCGGGCCCCGTAATTACTGTAGATAGCCCACCGGCATTAACCCGAATGGCCGCTCCCGTTCCGGTAAATCAAGTACCTGGCGAACGACCGCGTCCCTGAACGCTCCCATCAAAACGGTTCCCAGTTCCAGGGCGGCGGCCTGCAGGTACACGTTTTCCGCAACGCATCCGACTTCGATGTGCGTATAGCGAATTCCCCGGTCGCCGTACTTCGTTGTTACGCGTTCATATACTCCGCAAAGCGCCAGGATGACAGGCGTTTTGGCAATCCATTGCTGCGTTCCTGTGGCGCGGCTCAGTTCAGTTCTCGCATCGCCGGGATGGTGCATAAGCAACGCGTGTGATTCGGGCATGTATTTGTATACGCCGGGTTCTATGTCTTCCACCGCGCCAACCACGGCATACAATTCCATGGGATACAACGCGCCGGCTGAGGGTGCAGTCCGTTTGCCTTCCTGCGGACGGGTAACGCCCTGTGTCGCCCAGAGCACCTGCGATAGCTGCATCAGAGACAGGGGATGCCCAGTGAAGTCCCGGACAGACCGCCGATGCAGCAGTGTGTGCTCCAGTGTGAGTGTTCCGGTGGTATCCGGCGCAGGCAGCGCAATTGTGTTTCCCGAATGACTTGCTTCCGAACCTATGGCCATAAGCAATCCTCCGTACAGCAATCCAAGCGTCAGGATGACCTGAGTTGTTTGTTTCATGGTGTCCTCATATATATTGAACAACGAGATAATACCCAATGGTCAGGTCAGCGATGATGTGAGCTGCAACCGGCGCCAGCATTCCCCCGGAACGTTCCTTCAGATAGCCCAGCATCACGCCATAGGCCAGCACCATCGCATATCCGGCCAGACCGTTGGGAAATCCTGTGGCGAAGTGAAAGGCAGCGAACACCGAGGCCTGGAGAACCAGCGCCAGCCATATCCCCGGAAACACGGTGCGAAGCGCCGGCTGCAGTAGTCCGCGAAACACCGCCTCTTCCACTGTTGCGTTGATAAGGGCGAACAACGGCACACCGATAAAGTAGAGGAGCCACGGGGAGAATCCGGCAAATCCCTGCACCATTTGGGCGCCAATTCCCGGATTGGAAGTCCAGGAGGCCCAGAGCAGGAGTGCGCTGGTGGAAAGGAATCCGGTCAGTATAACCAGGAATTGTGTAACAGCGTCGGGATTTCCCCGGCGAAATTCCCTGAAGACCGGCAGGCATTCCCGGATTGGGGCGGTAACGAGGATGGCAATCATCAGTGGAAGGAGCAGGGGAATCACTGGAAAGTTGCGTAAGAACGCGGGGAAAATGAGCACGCCTGTGGCCTGGAGAAAAAATAACGTTGTCGCGGGAATATAGCGCCACCGTCGAACCAAAATGACTACGATAAGGGTAATACCGAATGCGGCGGCATTGAGAAGCGGGACATCCCGGACAGCCTGGAGATGAAGTGTCATAATCAGTCCCAGGGCAACGAGTCCGGTTACTGCCTTGAGAATTCCCGGCTTCTTTTTTGCGGAAACGAAAGCGCTCATCAGACTTCTCGCCGATTTGGCCGGTTTCAGTGAAGCGAAATCTTTATTGCATTCGAAACATAAAAAATCTACGCGAAGGAACCCCTGTTTCCAATCAGGAAATTTGGCAATCCCACCGCAGATTTTCTGTTGACCGCCGCAGAATTCAGGTGTAAAATTATAGCAGACCTGCCTGAAAATCATATCCGATGTTATAGATGTTGCATTATCTGAATTCCTGCACGGACGCGTTCTCGCGCGGGAGGATTGTTACATGCCCCAAAAGATACTCATACTGGGCGGATACGGAAACACAGGCCGTCTGATCGCTGACCTCTTATTACAGCATTCTGACGCCCGGATTGTGATTGCCGGAAGAAGTGCTGAGCGCGCCGTCCGGGAGACGAAAAAACTCAACGCGGAATACTCAGGCAATCGGGTCACCGTCCAATCAGTCGACGCAACGGATTCATCGGAGCTGCGGATGGCCTGTGCGAATGTCGACTTTCTGGTGAACGCGACGAGCACCTCGGACCATACGCGGGAAATTATCCAAACCGTTTTGGCGGCCAACGTAGACTACCTGGACACCCAGTATTCCTCCCGGAAGGTTGCAGTCCTGGAGTCTCTGCGGCCACAGATTAAGGATTCTCAGTCATGTATTATCACAGATGGCGGGTTTCATCCGGGAGTTCCGGCGGCATTGATTCGTTATGCCGGGCGAAAATTTGGGGTATTGACATCTGCCAGCGTCGGTAGCTGCATACGCCAAAATTGGAAGGAAATCGCGGTTTCGGATTCGACTCTGGCGGAAATGGCTGAGGAATTCCGGGATTACCGCTATGATGTATACAAAGGAGGCAAGTGGGAATCATCCTGGAAAAATATCCGTGTGTTCGATTTCGGAGACCCAATCCAGTCACAATCCTGTGCGCCAATGTTCCTGCAGGAATTACAAACTCTGCCGATAGAGTTTACATCGTTGGAAGAAGCAGGGTTCTACGTCGCTGGCTTCCACTGGTTCGTGGATTATATTGTTATGATGATTGGGTGGCTGGCAATGCGCATTTGGCCCGAGCAACTGAAAAAATCAGTGGGAGAATTACTTCTCTGGAGCCTGAAACGTACCAGTAAACCGCCTTTCCTCACTGTACTCCAGCTGGAAGCAGAAGGTATTTGGAATGGCAATCCCTCCCATTTTCGGCTTCGTTTATCTCATCATGATGGCTATTATTTAACGGCTGCTCCGGTGGTAGCATGTCTTTTACAATATCTGGAGGGAGAAATTGGATCACCAGGGTTATGGTACCAGGGGAATATAGTTGAGCCGAACCGTTTCTTACAGGATCTTGAAAGGTTGGGAGTAACGATTGAAGAAACGCGTATCCAGGGTGAATTGGAATGATATTATTCCGATGGGAACAAATAAGTAGCCTTAGAAATAAGGTCCTCGTGGAATAATTTTGTTAAATGGAATTAATATTCAGCAATTATCACCCTTCTACTGTACATAAATTTTTGTATTATACCTGTGTCCAATGTAATATATAGGGTAACGGACCCGACTGAATACACGATGACAGAGACCGCCCAGAATAGTTCTATCGTAATTGTCCTAACCGATATTCCCGGAATAAATGAGGTATATGAAAGGGACGTCCAGAAAGCAAAGCAGCTGTTAAAAGAACAGCGTGAATTTATCAATCCGTTTCTGGAGGAACATGAGGGGACAATGTTCATTGCCGGAAACCTTGAGACCATGTTGATGTTCAGCAATGTGGAGGACGCCTTACAATGTGCCATCGATATTCAGAAAGATGCCGGACGGAATTCAGAGTTAACATTAAGAATGGGACTTCATTTGGAAGATACCTCAGTTGGGCAGGGGCGTATTTCCGAAAACGGGGTGAAAGTAGCCTCTGAAATCCTGTCATATTCATCGCCGGGAGGCATTAGTTTATCTGAAAATGTCTGGAGACATCTGGGAGACGAGAAAAAACGAAACATTTCGTCAGCCGGCCGGCGACAATTACAATGGACAGAAAGTCCGGTCGAAGTCTATGAAATGAATATTAAACAACGTAAGCCTCATAATACCGGATTCATCGCTGTGGTGAAAGATCTGTGGGAGCGGCGGGTTCCGCAAATCCTTGGTATTTATCTGGGCGCCAGTTGGGCAATCATCGAATTCATCAGCAGTCTTCTGGTGGATCGATATCAGTTCTCACCGGAGCTCATTACGATAACACTCTTTGCGCTTTTATTGATGATTCCGACAGTGTTGATGATCGCCTATTTCCATGGACGACCAGGTCCGGATCAATGGACGCGTTTTGAAAAAATCGGGATTCCGATAAACCTTATTGTAACTCTATCTATAATTCTGCTGGTTGTCTTCTTTTAGTAGTACTTCTTCGAGTCCTCATACTCATCATCCATATCCGGATGATGCACCTTACCACCGATATCATTTGCATTGAAATCACCGGATCCGTCATCATTGATAATAACGTCCCCACCGATTTCGTTGACCGTGATAGATCCTGAGCCGTCCTCAATTTCAACATTCCCTTCAACACCTGAGCAGAGGAGGTCTCCCGAGCCATCTTCAACCTCTACATTGCCTGTGACCTTTGAAATTTCAATACTGCCTGAGCCGTCATTGATATGCAATTCACCAGTTACGTTTGCTACCCGGATGTCACCGGAACCATCGTCTATGAGGGTATTCCCATTCACTGATGTAACTGCCAGAGAGCCAGAATTGTCATCAATAACCAGGTTACCGCCTACATCAGCAACGTGAATGTCTCCGGAACTATCGTCAATAGTGACATCCATCGCCATAGATCTGATTGAAATATTTCCGGACCCGTCATCTATATCCAGGGTCAGGCGTGATGGCACCGTGATCTTAAGGTGGATATATCCATTTTGCCCATTGAAAATCCCCCCACCGGAACTTTTTACAATCTGGCTTGTCAGGATGGCTGCGTCACCATGCTTGTCCAACGAGATCTCTGCATATTTTTCGGCCTCTTCGTCGTCCTTCCCGGGTATTACAATATCAGCCAGCACCCTGATTTCATCAGCTTTGTCCACGCCCTGAATCTCCAAATTTCCGGACCCCGCTTCAACAGAAAAGCTGGTTATTCCTTCTGTAGAAAGTGTTAACGTTTTTGATATTTCAGCTCCCCACACGTTCATAGTTACCATAAGAATGAGAAAAAGAGATAAAATTCTGTACATAATTGCCTCCCTTATTACTCTGTTAGCAGTACATACTGCTCATTCTATCAAGGGGCGTGCCAAAAGCAAATTAACCCGGTATACAGGAGGCTGTAACCAATTATTTTTTAGGCAGATATAGTTGGCTGATCACGGCTTTGGAATGATCCAAATATATCGAATTGATATCATGTCATATGATTTTGATATAATGACGGTAACAGCAGTGTTAAGGTGCTCGGGTAAAACTGTATTACTGTGTTATAGTTGAAAACAGTCAAGAGTCCGGTGTACTCAGTCCTGTGTCTATTGCGTCCTGTGCGTTGGTAGCTCCTGCTTTAGCAGGATTTGTTCGTCGTTTGTCGTTCGTTGAGTTCTTTTTTCTTTTTGCGTTTTCTCTGTGTTCTTCGCTCAGGGAGGAGCCCCTTCCGGGGCGTCTCTGCGGTAAATTTTTCATTTTCGAAACTGCAGGTTCTCCAGGATGGCGATGTACTTATCGATCCCAGCCTCAATTTCCGGTATGGTGATATACTCGTCAGCGGTATGGGATCGACGGGAATCTCCCGGACCGATTTTGACAGACGGCGCCGGAATTAAACCCTGGTCCGAAGAGGTCGGGGAAGTAATCAGTGGAATCCCCAGTTCCTCAGCAGTCCGTAGGATAGGATGATTGTCTGGCAGGCGGGAAGCCTGCATTCTGGTGGAAACAGGAACGAGTTCGCTTTGAACATTCTCCCTGATCATTGTGAGGATTTCCTCATTTGAATAGGCATCTGTTACCCGGACATCCACCGTGAATTTACAGGTATCCGGAATCACGTTGTGCTGAATACCGGCTTCAATCATCGTTACAGTCATTTTAACGTCCCCCAGGAGTTCAGAGGTTTTGGGGAAATGAAATGTCCGGAACCACTCGATATCATCCATCGCCTTCATAATAGCATTGCTGCCGACATTTCTGGCGGCATGCCCCGACGTTCCCCGGGCAATAAATTCGAGAACCATAGCCGCACGTTCAGCAATTGCCATTTCCAGGGAAGAAGGTTCACCAACAATAACTAAGTCCGGGGACCCCACCTCAGGCAGGATTGAGGTAATACCATTCCTCCCGGAGATTTCTTCCTCAGCGGTAAGAGCTATCCCGAGATTGAAAGGCAGTGTCCGATTGGAAAAATACAGAAATGCGGCAATCAATGAAACAACAGCACCGCCGGCATCATTACTGCCGAGTCCGTATAACTTGTTTTCATTGATTTCAGGAGTGAACGGGTCTCTAGTCCACCCTTCGTTGGGACGAACCGTGTCGTGATGGGAATTGAGCAGGACAGTAGGGCGTTTCTCACCGTAATCCTGGTGAAAAGCCCACACGTTGTTCCGTGAACGTGAAGTTGTGATGTCGTGTACCTTCAGATAGTTACTGAGCAGTTCGGCTGTTTCATCTTCCTGTTCACTGAATGACTCAATGCGTATTAATTCCTGCAGAAGATCCACTGCTTCTGATTTTAATCGATCAAGATTCATACGACCTGTCCTTTTTCCGGGTAAATGTCGTGTATCGTCCCCTTGAGGTGCCCTGCAGGACAGAGAGTAAAGAACCGGCGTAGCAAATTTTTACATCACTAACCCCTGATTCCAACGCCTGGAAACCTGTTTCGATTTTGGGGATCATGCCGTCAGTAACATGTCCGGCATTTTTTAATGCTGTGAAGTACTCATAACTCAACTCGTGTAGTACGGATTGCATTTCATCCCGGGATTCCATTACACCCGCCTGTTCGAAGCACGTAATCAATTCGAGCTCGTATTTGGTGGTAAAAGCCGTCGCGATCATGGCAGCTATCGTATCAGCGTTGGTATTGAGTAAAGCGCCATTACCGTCATGAGTCAGGGGAGCAATGACCGTCGTAAGGCCGTTATCGAGAAAGGTTTCAAGAGTATCGGTATGAACCTGGTCAATATCGCCAACATGCCCGTAATCAACCGGATGGCTTTCCCGCTTGTGTGCACGGATGATATTTCCGTCGGCGCCGGAGAGTCCGATAGCATTACATCCCCGTTTTTGAATTTGCGCCACCAGGGTTTTGTTTATCAGTCCTCCGTATACCATTGTGACGATTTCCAAAGTATCGGCATCCGTAATACGCCGGCCATTCGTCATTTTGACGTCAATGCCCATTGCCCTGGCTACCGCTGTTGCTTGCGAGCCGCCACCGTGGACCAGTATTTTCGGTTCCTCAATTTGTACAAACTGATCCAGGAATTCGGAGAGTAATGCGTCGTCATCAATCACACGACCACCAATTTTAATCACGTACATCTTATTCATAATCACTCAGTGTTATGGTTAACGCCTGAAGAAACTGATCCGCATGCGCTCTGGTGATGCTCAGTGGGGGTAATATGCGCAGTGTATTTTTCTCTGCAGAGGATCCCGTAAAAATATGGTGTTCGTGTAGCAGTTTTTTCCGGATTTCACCTGCCTGAAACGGTAACTCAATTCCGATCATCAGCCCCAGCCCCCGGACGTCTGTAACGGAAGGGCGCATCGCTTTTATCTTGTTCAGGAGGTAATGACCGATCTCATCTGAATTTTTCATTAGATTCTCCGCCTCGATAATATCTAGGACGGCATTCCCGGCTGTGCACGCCAGGTGATTCCCGCCAAAGGTTGACCCCAGCATGCCGGGCTGTGCCTGGAATTCCGGACTGATAAGTACCCCGGCAATCGGAAATCCGTTACCCATACCCTTGGCGACCGTAATCAGATCAGGTCGGATCCCGGAAGCTTGGTGTGCGAAAAAACGGCCGCTGCGCCCGTAGCCGGATTGGATTTCGTCGAGGATGAGAAAAACGCCCGTTTCGTTGCACAGCTTTCTGATTAGTTGGAGGAATTCCGGTTCCGGGATGTGTACCCCGCCAATCCCCTGAATTCCTTCGATTATTACAGCGCTGACATCATTTGACAAGGCCTGGATGAGCGCATCATAATCGTTCAGCGGCAGTATTCGTACATCCAGATTTCGGTTAATCGGTGCCTGGATATCCGGATTATCAGTGACGTTGACCGCCGCCGAGGTTCGCCCATGGAAACCACCTTTGAAGGCAATTATCTTTTTCCGGTCATTCTGGAATGACGCGAGCTTCAGGGCATTTTCGTTGGCTTCTGCTCCCGAATTGCACAGGAACAGTTGATAATCGGTATAGCCGGACAAACTTCCGAGTTTCTCTGCTAAATTGTTCTGCAATCTGTTCGGAACGGCATTGGAGTAATAGCCCAGATTCCCAGCCTGGTGCTGGATGTCCTGGACGAATTTCGGATGAGCGTGTCCAACAGAAATCACCGCATGCCCGCCATAGAAGTCCAGGTATTTATTACCCTTATCATCCCAAAGGTAGGGACCTTTACCCTGAACGGGTTCTATAGCGAATCGGTTATAAACAGGGAAAATTTCCATAATTAAAATGCGCTCGCTTTCAGCTGGAGTCCCGCGGTTTCTGAAAGTCCGAACATCAGGTTCATATTCTGAACCGCCTGTCCGCTTGCTCCCTTTAATAGATTATCTATCATGCTGAGAATCATCAGATTGTCGTCATGCTTTTCCAGGTAGAGCAGGCATTTATTTGTATTGATCACCTGCTTCAAACCGGGATTGTCATCAGCAATGTGTGTAAATGGTGCCTCCGCGTAATAATCCTGATAGAGTTCCCGGGCTTCGGTCTCTGATAATTCGGATTTCAAATAGGTTACCGAAAAAATTCCACGCGGGAAATCGCCGCGGACAGGGACGAAATTAATTGCCTGATCGAATTCCGGCTGGAGTGCAGTGAGGAGGTGTCTTATCTCCCGTAAATGCTGATGTGTAAATGGCTTATACACCGACAGGTTGTTATCTCTCCAACTGAAATGGGTGGTCTCCCGTGGTTGTTGTCCGGCACCGGTTGAACCGGTTATTCCGGTTATCTGTACCTCGCCGGAAATGAGTCCGTTTTTAGCCAGCGGAACCAATCCCAGTTCAATGGCTGTCGCGAAGCAACCGGGATTGGCAATATTATTCGCTTGCCGGATTGCCGGTTCGTTCACTTCAGGCAATCCATAGATGAACTCACGTTCCGGATGAGCGTCCACCCGAAAATCCTGACTGAGGTCAACGATCCTGGAATTCGGATTAATATCTGTGGAATTCAGAAATTCCCTGGACCGTCCATGTCCCCTGCAGAGAAACAGTACTTCCGAGTCCGCCGGGACATCCATAGAAAATGTTAAATCAGATTCTCCGATCAGATCATCGTGGACAGCGGTGACTGGCTGTCCGGCATGACTGGTACTCTGAATCCCGCTGATGGACACGTGCGGATGATGCAACAGAATGCGGATGAGTTCACCGGCAGTATATCCGGCACTTCCGACGATACCTGCAGTTATCATTGCATACTCCCGTTTTCATTATTGGTCTTGCCATCGGGCTCCTTTGCAGAACCGTTTTGTGATGAGTCAGTGGGCTGGCATTCCTCTAACCCGGGATCGTATAGCATCCCGGTACAGAGACAATTCCGGCGGTTATTCCGTGTCAGTATATCGTAATTCGGGCAACTTTGGCATCCATCCCAGAAATCCTCGTCACGTGTGAGATCGTCAAAACTCACCGGCTTATATCCCAGATCGGAGTTTATTTTCATAACTGCCGGTGTGGTGGTGATCCCGAAGATCTTTGCCCCGGGAAATTTCCGTATGGAGAGTTCGAAGACAGCTTGTTTTATGCGCCGTCCTAATCCATGTCCGCGAAATTCTTCCGCAACGATCAATCCGGAATTTGCCACGTATTTCCCATGGGTCCAGGTTTCGATATAACAGAAACCTGCCAGGGAGCCATCCTTGTGAAGGGCAATAATTGCATTGTTCTGCCGCATTTTCTTTTTGATGTATCCCGGCGGCCGTTCTGAGATTCCTGTCCCCCGGGCTTCGGCGGCTTTTTCGATGAGATGGCTGATTTCGTCAGCATATTGTTCATGAGACGAGTCAGCCGTTTGTATAATGAACGACGATATATGAACAGTTTGAATTTTTATGGATTCCATGATTTATATCCCCTTCTTCGGTTTTCCGGTGTTTTCAGTTAAGTGGGGGGATTACTGAAACAAAAACGTTTCAGCAGGTTGGGTAAGAAATACAGCGATGTAGTTAAAGAAATAAAGTAATAATGTTAGGCCCGTAGGGACCTTGGTCGCGGAAAGCGGGTATTGACCGGTCGTACGAATTCAATGGCATTCGCATCGGTTACAGAAATAATATTTGGAATGAATCTTTGCATTGAGCCTGATTATAAAAAATTATCCTATCCCTGTCAATTATTAAATTTTTTGAGTCATAAACAAAGATTATTAATAAGAGTAAATGTGGTATTCAGATACGGTTCGACTTCCAATATTAAACGATTCTGACTCGGGGTATTCATTCAGAAATAGGTATAATGAACCGGGGTACCGGTCATTCCTGCGAGGTTTTCACAAATTCAATGGTACGCTGTTCATGCCAGTATCTGTTATTAGTATGGTAATCGATAAACCCGACATGGCCGCCGGATTTTGGAACTTCGAGTGTGATAAGTGGATTTGATTTGGCTTCGGCAAAGGGATAGCATGACTTACTGAGAAAGGGGTCATTCGCGGCATTCAGGATCAAGACCGGGCATCGTATCTGCGGGATAAACTGACGAGAACTGCATTGTGTATAGTAATCTGCCGCATTTCTGAATCCATGGACAGGCGCAGTGTAGAGGTCGTCGAATTCCCTGAGACTCCGAGGCTCCCTGAATTTTTCATACTCCAGTAAGTCCGGAAACATCCGGACTTTCACCTTGATTTTTCGCCGTAACCGGATCAGGAAACGCTTTTCGTATAGGTAATTTTGAGTTTTTGAAATTTGCTGTGCGGAACCAGCCAGGTCACACGGAACCGAAATAGCAACGCCGGCTTTTACAATCTCCGGTAATTCCGGACCCTGTTCGCCTAAACATTTTAACAGCAAATTCCCGCCAAGGCTAAAACCGATAATCACGACCAAATTGTAGCGGTCGAGGTGTAAAACATGGTTCATCACAGTGACAAGATCTTCAGTGGCGCCACTGTGATAGGAACGAATCAATTTGTTTGGTGTGCCGCTGCACCCCCGCAAGTTCATCGCAAGTACGTTCCAGTTTTTTGCCTGGAAAGCAGTTGCCATACCTTGCATATAATGCGTCCCGGAAGAGCCTTCCAAACCATGAAGGAGAATCGTAAGTTTTTTTGAACCTGTTATAGCCCAATCCAGATCAAGAAAATCGCCATCCGGTGTGTCGATGCGTTCCCGGTAATATTGAATTTTTTGGACGTGGCGGGTAAGGGTAGGCCAAATCGTCTGAAAATGGCCGCTTTTCAGCAGAAATGATGGGTTATATTTCGAATCGACAATCACTGGCATGCATTTTTATCACTATTCCGGATTACGAAGAAGGAGTGGCGGTATACTCTTCCTTTTTCTTTTTTGCCGCTCGCTTTTTTGTGTCCCTCTCCATTTTGCGCAGCCGGATTGTTTTCGGCGTGACCTCAATAAGTTCATCTTCGGCTATAAATTCGATGGCATTATCCAGTGAAAGTTTTCTCGGCGGTTGCAGGTTCACAGTCGCATCGGAGCCTGCCGCCCGCATATTGGTCAGTTTTTTCTCCTTGGTAATATTGACTTCCAGATCTCCCGAACGGTTGCGCTCTCCGATGACCATCCCTTTGTAGACTTCCGTTCCGACTTCCACGAACAATTCGCCCCGGTCTTCCATGGCGAGACTTGCATAGGTAGTGACTTTTCCTGGACGGTCGGCGATAAGCGTCCCGGTTTCCCGCTGCGAGATTTTACCGAACCACGGTTCAAAGCCCTTAAACAATGTATTCATAACACCGGCGCCCTTGGTATCGGTGAGAAACTGGCTCCGAAAACCGATCAACCCCCGGGATGGAATATCGAATTCCATATTAACACGGCCACTCCCATGATTCATCAGATGGGTCATCTGGCCTTTTCTCGCCGAGAGCTTCTCCGTCAGAATACCAACATGTTCCTCCGGTACGTCAAGAAACAACTGCTCGACCGGTTCGAGTGGCTTCCCGTCTTCATTGTATTTAATTATAACGTGGGGCTTGGAGACCATGAACTCGTATCCTTCGCGACGCATGGATTCAATCAGGATAGCCATTTGAAGCTCTCCGCGTCCAGACACCTTAAAGGCATCTGCCCGTTCCTGCTCCTCAACCTTCAATGAGACATTACGCAGGGTTTCCCGGTCCAGCCGGGCTTTGATCTGCCGGGACGTCAAATATTTCCCGTCTTGTCCCGAAACCGGTCCGTTGTTAACATAGAAAACCATTGAAACCGTTGGCTCGTCCACATCGATTCGCGGGAGCGGCCGGGGATCATTCAGAGAGGAAATAGTATCGCCTATTTTCACGTTTTCGAGTCCGGCTACGGCAATAATATCCCCGGATTCCACTTTCTCAACCTTGTTGCGGTTTAAACCTTCAAAAGAATAGAGTGCGGAAAATTTCGTTTCCTGAATATCTCCATTTTCACCACACTGGGCGTAGGTTGTATTCATCCGGAGTATCCCGTTGACCAGCCGGCCGATGGCGACCTGCCCAACGAAAGAATCGTAATCGAGATTTGTTACCAGAAACTGAGGGACCTCGTCATCATTGGCTTCCGGACCCGGGATCTCGGAAAGAATTGTCTCGAACAACGGCTGCAGATTCCCGGACTCGTCATCCAGCTCTTCATGAGCAATCCCTGCCTTCGCGTTCGTATAAAGTATCGGAAATTCTATCTGCTCTTCCGTCGCATCCAGATCGATAAACAGGTCGTATACTTCGTTGATCACCTCTTGAATACGGGCATCACTCCGGTCGATTTTATTGATAACCAGAATGATTGGCAACTCCCTTGCCAGAGCCTTTTTTACCACAAATCGGGTCTGGGGCAGGGGCCCTTCGCTGGCATCCACCAGCAGGAGTGCGCCATCCACCAGACTCAGACTTCGTTCGACTTCACCACCGAAATCCGCGTGACCTGGCGTATCGATGATATTGATTTTGACACCATTATAACGGACTGTCGTATTCTTCGCCATAATGGTGATACCGCGCTCCCGTTCCTGGTCCATACTGTCCATTATACGATCTTCCACTTCCTGGTTTTCCCGGAAAATGCCGCTTTGTTTCAGCATCCCATCGACAAGTGTCGTTTTCCCGTGATCAACATGAGCAATGATCGCAATATTTCTAAAATTTTGTTTTCGCATAGTTTATCCGGTGTTTCGGTTTCAGTTTTGCGCTAGCTTAGTAACATAAGATAAATTCGAACGAAATCCATGGAATAAGTGAAAATTACACAGGGAAAACTACAAGGGAGACGTTTACTATGAAGTAATTAAATTTTCGGAACAATCCGAACATTCTAGCAGATAGCCGATGCGCTTTTCGCGCTCCGTAGTCGATTTGGTCCATTGGCGATCCGTCATTGGCGGGATATGCCGCATGTGAATGGTATGCCCGCACTCCAGGTCAGCCACCCAGTGATTTTCATCATCTTGGTGGAATTCGATTATTTTTCGTTTCATATACAAAATGTATTATAGATTGAGATACAAATAAAGGTTCGAGGAGAGAAAACGAGCCCCAGCGGGGATCCCTCCCGGGACACTGCGTTCAGAATGACATCGTGGGTACTTTTTCTGTTGGTCCCGATCCAAATTGCATTGAAAAACACCATTTCATACAACGGGTTACGTTAACACTTTAACACCCGAACACCATAACACTGCAGTTGGAATTTGTTATCCTTTTGTGATTCTTTTTCAGTACGTTTCACGTACCTTCACGTCAATAATTATTCAACAACATAAAAATGATATGAGTGAAAATTCCACAGTACTGATTATTGAGGATGACCCGAACATCGCGGATCTGGTGGAAATTCACCTGAACGATCTCGGATATGCTCTGGACCGGTCATATGACGGTGAAGATGGGTTGTCAATGGCGCAGAAAAACAGGTACGCCCTGATAATTCTTGACCTGATGCTTCCCAAGCTCGAGGGGTTTGAAGTGTGCAAGCGCATCCGCGCAGAGGATAAGCGAACCCCAATTCTTATGCTCACGTCTAAATCGGAAGAACTCGACAAGGTACTCGGATTAGAGTTGGGCGCCGACGATTACCTCACCAAACCGTTCAGTATCCGGGAACTTATTGCCAGGATTAAAGCGATATTTCGTCGGATTGATATTGAAGACCAGGAAAAAAGCGGGCAGGAGGGCGACCAGAAACTGACCTTCGTAAACCTGACAATCGATTTGGAAAAGCGCAAGGTGACCAAAGATGACGAGAATATTGATTTAACGGTGAAAGAATTCGATTTACTGGCACTGTTTGCGCAAAATCCCGGCCGGGCGTACAACCGGCAGGAACTGCTGGACCTTGTGTGGGGGTATTCCTTTGTGGGGTATGAGCATACGGTGAATTCCCACATCAATCGCCTCCGAAACAAGATTGAGACGGACACCGCCAACCCCGAGTTTATTAAAACAGTCTGGGGTGTAGGATACCGATTCGCCGAAAAGGATGAGTTAAACGCATGAGACGGTTTTTTCAATCCTTCTACGGAAAACTCTCCGCAGTGTTTTTGCTGCTCCTTCTCGTGATTGTCGTGTCCCAGATTTTCATTACCATGCAGGCCTCCAGGCGGTTTATCAGCGAAGTAGACCAGAAACTGAACCTGGGTTTGGCGGCCGATATGGCATACGAACTGAGACCGCTCTTGGAGGACAGTGTTGACTTTCAGCGGATTGGGGAACGTATTCACTACATGATGGTCATGAATCCCAAGATAGAGATATATCTCCTTGACGAGGAGGGCGGGATTCTGTCCTTTTATGCCGAACCCGGGAAAAAAATCGTACGAAACCGTATTGACCTAAAGCCGGTAGAACGGTTTCTCAGCAGCAGCAGCAGGGACATTCCGATCCTCGGTGACGATCCGCGCCATCAAAACCGTCAAAAACCCTTTTCTGCGGCACAATTGCACATTGGTAAGGAAATCAATGGCTACATTTATATAGTGATCGGCAGTGAGCAATATGACACGGCCACCTCCATGTTGCGTAACAGTTATATCGTGCGTACAACAACAAAGGGTTTGGTCATTACGCTGATTGTGGCAGGGATCGCCGGACTTGTTTTATTCGCATTTCTTACGAAACGCCTCCGGGGCATGACTACCACGGTTCAGCAATTTCGTGAAGGCGACTATAACCAGCGGATTGAGGTGGATTCCGCAGATGAAGTTGGCCAGTTAGGCACTGCGTTCAACCAGATGGCTGACACGATCGTATCCAATATGGAAGAGTTACAACAAACCGATAAACTCCGCCGGGAACTTATTGCAAATGTCTCCCACGATTTACGCAGTCCGCTGGCATCCATACAGGGCTATCTGGAAACGATTTTAATGAAGGAAGATTCGCTGACAGAAGAGGAGAAGATCCGGTATCTGAACATTATCCTGAAGAATACGGAGCTGTTGAATAATCTTGTCCACGGATTATTTGAGCTCTCCAAACTCGATGCGAAACAGATTGAACCGTCGCCCGAACCGTTTTCCATTACCGAACTGGTTCAGGATGTGGTGATGAAATTCCGGCAGAAAACGGAAGAGGCTGGTGTAAACCTTTTGTCACACGTTCCATCGAACCCGCAATTAGTGTACGCCGATATTGGGATGATCGAGCGTGCACTTTCAAACTTGATTGACAATGCAATTCATTATACACCGGCTGATGGTAAGGTAGAAGTCACCGTAAAATCCCGAGATAATGCGGCCGAAATCGAGATCGCGGATACCGGGCAGGGAATTTCTGCCGAGGATTTGCCCCATATCTTTGACCGGTTTTATCGCGGTGACAAAAGCCGTACCGGCAACACTGAAAGCACAGGTCTCGGCTTAGCCATCGCGCAGAAAATTATCGAACTCCACGATGGTCGCATCGAAGTAGAAAGCGAAATCGGCGTGGGCACAACGTTTCGGTTTAGTTTACCGTATCATCAGTAACTTTTGGTACTATCTTTTATTTTTGAAAGTATTGGCATCGATTACAATTTTGGGAACCGCTTCGATGAATGGAGGCAAAAATTCCCGGTTGTTTGAAGCGAAGCAAGTTCCGGAAATTTTTCGGAATGAATCGTTCAGCGGTCAAAATTGTAAACGCCGCCTTGATTTTTTACTCCCTTTTGTATCAAGACAAAAGGGAGAGATAGAATCGGAATGCCTCTCGTTCTCACCAGCCTCACCAGTCCCGTAGGGATCCCTGGTGAGGAGATGCCTTCCGGCAAGACTCCTTATGGAGGGACAAACTCAGAGTGACAGGTTATGAATTCATTCATTTAAAGTGAGATTTTATAGATTTCGTAACCAAAATTGTAAGCGAGGCCCACAAAAAATAACAGAAAAAAAGACCTCACCCCTCCGGAAGGAGTCTCTGGTGAGACAGACCCCTCTCCTGAATTCAGGAGAGGAGCTTTTAAAAGATTTTGGTTTTACTCAATTCTCGTATTTCCCTCTCCACCGAAGGAGAGGGATAAAGGGTGAGGTCAGATGAGGAAAAACCAGGCAAAACTACGCAATACGCAGTATTCCGTAATCAGTCAGAAAGCGAATACGCTACGGTTACTTCACCGCTTTGCCCCAAGGCGGAATCCTTGAACTCCACCAACGAATTATCGATGAGGCAGAGCCCCTCGTTATCCTTACGACAGTAGTAAATAAGTAGTTCGACATACCGGAGATTATTTTGGTGAACTGACTGTAAGTTGACATTATTAGGTAATTCCGTTATCTCAGAGTTTTGAATCACTGAGCCGTCTCTGGCAATCAACCGCAACTGGCTCTCCGCCAACGGGTTCAGTTTGTAGCCCCTGGGAAGCTGAATATCGAAGCGAAGCGTGCTCAGCGAGTTGAGGACAACCTCAGTAGTCCCCCGAACAGTGCCGCCGAACGAATCCCGATCGAACTCGGATATTTCCGCCATATCGCCACGAATTCCCTGGATCTTTAGGGTAGAGACCTGTTTCGTGGACAAGTCCAGCACACGCACTAGATTGTTGTTCGTATCAGCGATGTAGAGTTTGCCATCGGCGTAGGTCACTCCACCCGGCTCATCAAAAGTGGCTGATTTTGCGGGACCGTCATCCATACCAGGCTCACCGGTTCCAGCAATGGTTTCCGCATATCGTTCCTTCGGATCAATACGCTTAATTTTGTTATTATATGTATCCGCAATGTACAGCACACCATCAACGTATTCGATTCCCAGCGGATGCTGTAACCGTGCCCGCCAGTATTTGCCGTCCCGGTCGCCGAATTCGAATAAGCCGTGCCCGATGATAGTCCGGACCTCACCGTCGGTAGCAATATCAGCGCTTCGGATCCCGGAGACTTCGCTGTCGGCGAAGTATAGATTCTCCCCATCGGAGGTTACACCGCTGGGCTGTGCCAGCTGCGCCTCTCGCAAATCGGCATCGACAATGTTCTCACGACTCGATCCGGCATGCAGGGTAATATGCCCGGTTGCAAGATTCACCCGCCAAAGCTGATGTGAGCCGGCCATGGCAATATAGAGGATGCTGTCAACTACCGTGACGTCCCAGGGTGAATTCAACCCAGTAGTGACAGCTTGTCCGTCCGGCATTCTGTTATAAACTTGTTTGCCAACACCTGCGATGGTCTGCACGGTTTCCGTCCGGAGATCGGCTCTGCGAATCAAATGATTCTCGGTATCTGCTATGTACAGGGATTTTCCAAAGATGGCGGTTCCCTGAGGTTGATTAAACTGAGCCTCACCGAATCCGCCGTCCAATTGACCCTTCGTCCCGGAGCCAATTGTTTGAATCAGATAACCGTCCAGGTCTGTGACGACAATGCGGTGATTATTGGAGTCTGAAATGTACAGCCTGTTATTTTGGGCATCTGCCGTGACCTTGCCGGGAAATTCGAGGAACGTCTCGGGTGTTTTCTCTTTCTCAAGGGCAAAGTCAACAGGCGTCCGGTCGATTTCATCCTTGAAATTCTGAATAACCTGCTGAATCGCATTATTTAGATCTTCGTATATATTTTCGCCCGATCGTTTCAATACGATTTTACCATTGGGATTGATGAGCACGAGGGTAGGCCAGGCTTGCGCCGCGTATTCATCCCAGATTTTGAGGTCCTTGTCATTGACTACGGGATGTTCAATATCATAACGGAGGATTGCCTGCCTGATGTTATCCGTACTCTGTTCGGTGAAAAATTTGGCGGAATGGACGCCAATGACCACCAATTCCTCCGAATATTGATGCTCCAGCTTTTGTAATTCCGGGAGAATATGGATGCAGTTAATACAGCAGTACGTCCAGAAATCAAGTAAGACGATTTTTCCTTCGAACCGGGACAGGGAAAGTTCACGGTCGGTGTTGAGCCATTCCATGCCCTCCGGAAATTCGGGCGCATTAACATAGTCGGATGGATTGCGCATTTGACTCATTCCCCGGGAATTAGGCGCACAACTTAACGTTGTCACCATACCCAGGATTAGCAGTATTGTAACTATCTTTTGCACGAAAGTAATCCTATCGAATTTTTTTAAACAAGGCAAATACTCTCTCCACAAGCCAGAAAGCATGGGACGGATCTTCCTCGATCCGCCCCGTTTAGTACTTTCCAGACTACACTGAGGGGTTTCCGTAGCCTTTTTCCTGTGCGTGCTATCGAATCAGAACGTAACGATTGGACAATTGACCGTCGCTGCGCCCGTCGCCAGGATATTTGCATTCTGTGCGGTCGATAAATCCATTACCGCATCAAAATCTGTATTATCATAGATGTTCACGTTCCACAGTGGAGAGTACCCGGCATCGGTAGGAACCGTTGCGGGCACGTTATGGGTCTGCATGGTTCCGGATTCGATCACAAATCCGGAAGGCGGTCCACCACCTTCCATACCCGGATTGATATTGAAAGTGACATAGATAGGAGACAGGGGTATCATTGAATTTCCGGTAGTTGTCAGCGCTTTTTCCTCAAAAGTGAAGTAGGTGACGACCTTGTTCTTGTACCATCCCATATGCAGGCTGTTACTCTCATCTCCACCACGTTTCATGGCTGTTGATCCTTCAGGTACAATGGGACAGTTCACCAGCATATTTGTGGCCTCCATCTCATATCCGGCATCCTGAATTTCATCCAAACTAGTGACCGTATTCGTCGTATAATCGCTGGGAACGGTGACTTTGTGGACGTGCCAGAAATCATTATAGCCTTCGTCACCGGGGACAACGTCAACAATGTTGAGCTGACCCTCGACCGGCGTACTTTCACCCTCACGGAATAAGGCGTATATCGGAGCGGGAATTGTTGACTGCACATCGAAGTTATAATACTCCACCAGGTTCCCGGTGGGGCCCAACCCTTTGGTAATAAATGGTGCCCCCTGGTCAAAATTGATGGCTTCATCAGGACCGGGTAATCCGTTTTCAGCCGTCCGGATCATCAGTGTGCCGGCATCTTCGCTAAATCGATCAATACTGGCTCGTGGAGCCGTATCAGGATCCAATGGCTCCGGACCGGTCGAACTATCCTCACTGCATCCGGTAAAAATCAGGAATAGCCCTATAACCGGTACAGCGATCCATATACTGCGTATAACTTGTCTCATATGTTCCTCCTGTATGGTTGTTAGAAAATCAGCCGCCAACATAATAGCGACTGACTATCACGAAACTATCACAAGAGAATTGAGATTTGGTAAAACAGGCTGAAAACCAGCAAAAATACACAAATTTCGGCGTGGTTATTTCTTTTTATCGGAAGATTTGTTAGAATTCAGGTGAGAGGAAATAATGGATTACAATGATATAAAGCGATTGTACCTGATCTTGTTCGTTGGATTTTTCGTAACGCAAAGCGGGATTACTGCCGAAAAGACGAAGGAGTCTGTGTCTTTTCCGGAGCACTCGTCGAACCTGCATGAAAAACCGGAAATACACCTGGAAAATCTTGCCGGCCTGATACACGAGTATATAAACAGAACCCGTGAGAACAAAGGAATTCATCCCCTGCAGTACGACACTGCCTTAGCAGAATTAGCGAAGGTGCACAGCTACGATATGGCGAAATTCCGGTATTTTGATCATGTGGATCCTTCCGGATTAAGCCCCACTGAGCGTGCAAAAACATCCGGGTACACGACTGTAAAGCGTCAAGGTCAAAATGTCACCGACGGTATCAGTGAGAATATTATCCGGATTCCCCTGTATAAGTGGGTTGTGTTCGCTGACGGGATGACCTATCATTGGCGGACTGAAGAGGAAATTGCCCAATCGGTTCTCAGCGGATGGTTGGAGAGTCCGGGGCATCGGGAGAATCTATTGAACCCCGATGCGGACAGGCAGGGAATCGGTGTGGTAATTACGGAAGACTTACGTGTTTACGTGACCCAGGATTTGTGGTGAGAAGGATAAAAATGTGAGATTTCTCGACTTCATCCGGTTCTGCCGGATACCGCTCGAGATGACTTACCATTGTAACCTTTCTCAAATGAGTCTATCAGACCGGAGCAACGTTCGGATTATCCGGAACGAGCGTAGTGTCCCAACAGGGATTCCTTTGGAGGAGAAATCTTGGTTTTTAAATGATGAAAGGGCTCTTTAACAATTTGCAAATAATTACTGTCGGCGACACTGAAAGTGGTCACCGACAGAATAATCAAACAAATGTCGCGATCTCATTCAGCGATTTTTTTGAAATATCCGGCACCTGCACCTTTTCCGCAGGGTAACCGGCCGCCAGCAATAAAAATGGTTTTTCATTTTCCGGCCTGTCCAGTATTCCATTGAGAAACGCCATGGGACTGGGGGTATGCGTCAGCGATACGAGCCCGGCATTATGGACTGCCGTAATCAATATCCCTGTCGCGATTCCGACAGACTCTTTTACATAGTAATGCTTGCGCCTGGAACTGTCCTCGTTCAATCCGTAGGTTTCCGCAAAGATGGCAATAAGCCACGGTGCAGTTTCTAAAAAGGGTTTCTCCGGATCAGTTCCAAGTGGCTCCAATGCCTGCAACCAGTCGTCAGGCGCACGGTTCTCGTAAAATTCTTTTTCTTCCGCTTCGGCAGCTTCCCGGATTTGGGATTTTATTTCAGCATCCTGAACAGCCACGAAATGCCAGGGTTGCATGTTGGCACCACTGGGAGCAGTTCCGGCAGTTCGGATGCAATTTTCAATGATATCTCTGGGGACATCCCGATCGGAAAAGTCCCGGACGGTTCGGCGTTGTCTCATTAGATTGAAAAAGTCCAGGGCACGTTTTTGCATTTTTTCTATCGGGTATTCCCTGAATTGGAGAGGACTAAATTGGGTATCCATCGCTGGCACCACTTTCTGTTTGAATTGTTGAATAATTTATGCAATGCACAAAAAGACCAATACCAATTGGTGTTCAAATATATATGAGTGTAAGTCAACTTTCAGGAACAATAATTACAATTGAAATAAATACCGAATTTTCATGAAATACTGACGTCGGGTTCGGATGTAATTGGTAGACGTTCCGATGTCGTGATAATCGTGAGTGGTTCCAACATAAATTACGGAAAACGCATTAATACGATAGGTGAGCAGCGGGTCAAAATCGATGTAGTCGCCGAAATTATTATACTGGGCGAAAATCCGCAGAAAAAACCGCCGGGTAAACTGGTAATTGAACCGGGTACGAAAAATATATCCCTCATAAATAGTGGTATCCGCATCGGGGTGTACCATTCGGGAGTAATCAATTTCCGGCTCAATAATCAACTGATCAGTTGGCCTGATAGTGCTCCACACGCCCCCCTGTAAAATGCTCCCAGGGATGGGAGGATCTTCGTTCCTTGCGATAGACCGTCCCGCTTTGACATAAAACCCGACTGTCATACGTTCACTGAAGTCGGAATTCACGTTCAGTTCCACCCGACGAATTTCCGGAAAATCGATTCCCCGAAATTGTTCCTGGCTGATGATATAGTGTAGGTTCAAATGAGTTTGTCTTGTAAGTGTTGCATTAAGGAAGGGCACGAGCCATTGGTCTTTCATGATGTCGTCATAATTCCATTCATATCCAACATCCATCCCTGCCCCCAGCCGGTCAATCAGGGCTGAGTTGGGCCATACCTCCCAGTCTGTATAGCCCCCCAAATAGTGTTGGTTGTTTTGGGTAATAAATCCGTTGCCAGCTCTGAATGTGGGGCTATATTCCCGGTAATGCAGGTCAAAATCCCAAATGCGGGCATCCCGTTCAAAGCTGGTATATAGAGCGTGTCCGGTAAACTGTTCCCCGTCGAATAGCGATGTGTAATTTTTTTCTCCGAATTCCACATTGTCGATATCAGAAGTGAGGGAAGTGTCTTGTGGTTCTGCCGTTCGGCTCACGGCCAGTTGCCCCTGGATACGGTAATTTTTAAAGAACCGATGGTTCAGGTCAGCATTCAGTACGGATTCGGAACCGCCCGGATCAAAACGGCGATCGGTGACCAGCAGGCCAACATACGATTCTTCCGCAAAATTCTGTTTAATCCGCAACAGGTTGGATGAGCTGCGAATCCGGGTTTCGCCACCGACAAATTCACTCTGCTCTTCAAAAGGGAGAATAATCGGTGTGCGTTCGTCCTTTGCCCCCATATATGCAATGTCCGTCTGGTTATAACGTCCGATCAGTTTTGCGGCCAGACTGGGGTCATTAATGGAGCGGGTATAGACCAAATCCATCCAGGTCTCGAACAGGTCACCACCTTCCTGAAAAAACGGCCGGCGTTCAGGATAGGATAGGGCGAAGGTGGTATTGACATCAATTTTCGCCGGATCCGCCTCGACCTGGCTGAAATCAGGATTTAATGCAACATCAATGGTGCTATTTGAAGACAGGCTATATTTGAGTCCCAGGGATGCTTCTGCATTGATATTACGGTTTACAAATTCTGAATTGGGATCTTCCTTATCCTGCAAGGATCCTTGTTGTGAAATGATGGCTTCCGGCAGCAATTCCAGATTTCGGCCCGGTGAAATGCCCTCCAATCCCTGCAAATAGCCCAGCTGGCAAAGAATACAGGGGTTATTCCGGTCAATGCCTGCCCAGGAGTATTGATGGCGGCTTTCCCGGGGATGATTTCGGTAAAAGGTCATCCGCCACTGCTGCGATTTATCGGAGGGAAACCGCAGACTCCTGAACGGGATTGCAAATTCGACCTGATAACCGTTGCTGGTTATAATTCCCCTGCTTTGAAATACGATATTAAATGACATGTCTTCGGACATCTGTGTCATCCGTCCATCACCCTGAATACCCAGGGGATTCGCAAATATTTCATACGCCCAGTTCTGGTTGCCATAGGTGTCTAAAATAATCCCCACAAAATCATCTGAAAACATGGCATCCCGGTCCTGCAGTGAGGCCCGGATTTTTTCCGGATTACCATATGCCCGAAATGCGATGTAGAGGTGGGACCGATCGTAAGTGACGAACGCTTCCGTCTTTACACCGGGCCGGATATTTTCCCCGGGCTCGAATTCGGTGAAATGGTCAACGACAGTGGCATCCCGCCAGCCCGGGTCGTCCAGGTTTCCATCGACGGTAATGGAGCGAGTCGTCTGTTGGATTGTAACGGAGGGCTTAAACAGGGGTGTGAATGCAGATGTATCCGACTGAACAGCACCGACACTTCCGATCGGTAAAAGTATCGAATACCAGAAAGTTACAAACAGTATCAGGCTGTTCCGATGGGTAATCAAAGGGAGTGGATATCTTAGAAGTTATCGACGTATCGTCACTCGTTAAATAACGGGGCTAATTTGTCGGAATTATTGGCGAAAAGCCGGGTTAATTTGTCGGTGGAAAATTCAATGCGGTTGTACGCCATGGATTCGGCGGTTTCTCCGGAATCGTTACTCATACCCCGACCGGTGAATTGCATCTGTCCCAGGATGTCACCCGATGTAACAGCGATGAGTTTCACTGTGGCTTGGGCTTCTGCCATATATTGTGTCCCTGCAAATCCTTTCACTTCTCTGGAACTGGTAATGGCAACGGTCGCGCGTAATTTCACAGGAGCATTTGATGAGACCAGGTAGCCCAATCCGGCCAACGCCTGTTGCAGCGATTTTTGTATTGCGTTATTTTCAGCTGCAGCCCCGGTGACCTCCAGCTGAAAAGCGTATGAGGGTTGATCAATGGTATAGGGAATTTCTAAGGATTTGATGCGCAAATTTTTACGAAGCGCAGGAAAACGGGTGGGGGCAAAGGTAACCTGGATAGTTCCCTCGGTCGGCGTCTCCCCAGGGATTGCGGTGGGTGTAACGCGCGCAATGCCTGAGCTGTTGGTCTCTAATTCCGCAATTTCATTTCCATCGCTATTCTCGAAACGCAATTCGATCCCGGCAACCGGGATGGTTTTTTCTCCTGAAGAATAGGTCACTTTGACTTCAACAGGGGCTGCCAGCTTTTCACCCGGTTTCGCAACCTGATTTTTTCCACTGACTACCTGCAGTTCGATGCTCCGAATCAGGGAAATAATATCCGTCCAGACCGAATTTAGACTGAAGGTTAAAGCATCAGGATAGGGAGTTGAACTGACCGAATTATATATGCTACGTAACCCAAGATAATCGTTTAATTGGCTTGTTAGTTTGTCATAGTTTTCCAGGGCGGTATAAATTCCACCGGATTCAAGTTGTGATTGAATGGAACTGTGTAGGTCTTGTAAAGCACTCATTTTTGTTTGAAGTTGTGCCCGGATATCCTGTAAATACTGAGATTTGTCAAGAACACCCAATACATAATATTTGTTACCCCTTTTCTCCGATTTTGGATAAGTCACGCCGGTGACTGAAACGTCAGTGATTTCTTTTATTTGCTGGGAGAAATCGGCGCGAATACTGGAGGAGTTTTCCACGGTGATTTCCTGCTCGATATCCATGATTTCGGATTGAATAGTCGTTCGTATCTGGCTGGCAATGTCCCCCTTGGCCTTGCTTTTCGCCGCATCGAGATCCGGATCAATTCCAACACCGGTGAGGTAATCCGAAGCGGGATAAGATTTCTGGGGGTTCGTGACCCAGGACGGCGTTTGTGCCGCAATCGAAACGCTAAATAACAGCAGGGTAAGGCATACGAAAATATTTCGTCCCATAAGTTACTCCTCGATGTTCAGTAGTAACAATTTTCGGTTGATTGTGCCCCGATTCAGTTCCCCGGGTGATCCCTGGTTCTGGTACGATTCCTTCAGAGCCCGGTAGACATCCGAGGACCGCTGATAATCTTCGGGAGTGCACCAGATCAAGTAATCCAGAGTACTCTTACTCATGACATTTTCTTTGTACTCTTTCGTCAACATTTTCAAGATATCGGCGAATTCCCAGGCGATGTCTTCAGCCATATCTGCACTGAACCCAGCATCCAAAGAGACGACGAGCTTGTATTGTATTCCGCGTTCCAGATCCGATTTCCAGTAGGACATGAGTTTGCCGAGTGTCTGGTCAACCGCGTTATTAATCGCTTCTTCCACCAGCATTAGTTCACCACCAGGACGTTCCTCTGAATAGCCGGTCGCAGTTCCCAGTAACCGGGCGGTGGTTGTCTCATAAGCCCGGACACCGGCGCTGGCTTTCGCCACCGCTGTGCTTCCCACTTTCCGTCTCTCCACATTCATCGAATACGTGATATAAATATCACTACCAATGGAAAGTGCAAGCTGGTAGGAGTAATCATCGTCCATCCCCGACATAAATGATGCGGTTTGCTGCATGGCATTCGCAGCCTGAACCGCTTCCGGAACCAAAACATCATATTGCCGGGATGTCAGGTAGGACTCGATGACCTCGGCGCCTTTTTTATACTTTGGCTCTGCCAACAAATCCATGGGATTTTGATCGTCTCCGGCTTCCGGTAACACCATGATATATGGCATGCCGAGCTGGGAAACGATGTTTTCCCTGGCGGTAATTATTCCCTTATTCACCAATTCATCGATAATGAGTTGTTTATTTATTTTATAGGATTTCTCAACCTTCACACCGGTTTTGTTTAGTTTGACCCGGCTGGCATACTGTGAACTTTCCCACGCGATGAACGTACGGAGGTGTTCGGTCTCGAAAAAGGAGTCCTGGATATTTTGGAAAGCCAGTTTTTCTTCAGCAGTCGCCAATATGGGGGTCTCAGCGTTCAACAGTAAAAAGTATATGGCGGATTTCATGGCATCCCTCTCCGCCCGTTTGTTCATCACCTTGGGATCGGGCTTCTTAAACAATCCTTTGGGATCGTGATGGCCAATACCCTTCGCCCGCACCATAACCTCCGTGGGTGAGGTTGTCTCCACCAGGGTTGCTTCCCTGGATTCCGGCAAATTCTCCTGTGATAACCCCATAAACGGGAGGAGCAGAACCAGTACCAAACATATTGCCACTGATCTTTTCATGAAAGTCTCCTTGTGTAATTCTCTGTGGCCACTATTGTCGGTAAACAAAGGGAATCATATAACGCTGCGAAATATAAATTACGCTACCCGGCAGATATTTCAAGTAAAAAGACGACCGGGATTTATCAAATGAAGTAAAAGGGTCTTTCCCTTCAATGACGCCGGGATGTTTTTCTTGGTAATTTTTCGTAAATTCACCCGAACTTGACAGACAGTAATCTGAGAAAATTGCTACCAAAATATTTGCAGGGATAAGGAGAGTCATATGGGAAGCGTAAAAGACCTGACGGTTATACAGACGCCGACAGCGGAAGAACTCGGTGTTGGGAAATTCACCTTTTCGGACCGGTACTCGGTCTTCGACTGGGGTGAGATGCCCGATCACATCCCGGGGAAGGGGCAGTCGCTGGCCATGATGGCAGCATATAACTTTATAGAACTCGAAAAGCGTGGCATTGCATCGCACTTTATCTCTCTATATTCGGAGACGCCTGATGAAGAACCGGCATTTGATCCGGAGAATCCGTCGGAGACTATGTTCGTGCAGTTGACCCGCGTTCTGCCCATCGAAAACGATTACGCCGGGTACCAGCGGGGAGTGCAGCACTATCTGGTGCCGCTGGAAATTATTTACCGGAACGGTGCGCCGAAGGGCAGTTCCCTGTTTAAAAAACTTGACCGCGCCAGGGGGGATGAAAAGGCATTTCAGCAGATCCTGGATTCGCTTGGTCTGGACGAAGAGCCGGAGCCCGGTGACTTTTTCCCGGAGCCGGTATACGACTTCACCAGCAAGCTGGAGAGCACCGACCGGCCGGTGAGCGAAAAGGAAGCCCAGCGGATGTCCGGTTTGGAAGACGCGGCGTTCGGCGAGCTCACATCCCTGGCTGGACGGGTGAATGAGTTTATAACCGAACGGTGTGAGCAGGTCGGGCTGCAACACTTCGACGGTAAAATCGAGACCATGTATAACCATGGACGCATTGAGCTGGTTGATGTCCTGGGAACATTCGACGAAAACCGGTTCCTGTATGACGGGGAGCAGGTGAGCAAAGAGATCCTGCGTCAGGCGTACAAGGTTTACCAACCGGATTGGGTGGAAGCCGTGGAGGACGCAAAAAAGGAAGCGTCCGCAAACGACGATCAGAACTGGAAAAATTACTGCAACCGTAAACCGGAACCGCTACCGGAAGATCTGATAACGTTGGTGAGCCAGATTTATCAGGCTGGCGCCAATCTGTATCTCGGCCATGATACCTTTACGGGTGTCCCGTCGCTGAAAGATCTGATCCCGGAACTGAAAAAGCAGAAAGAACAACTCACTGAATAGCATACGGACGATGCAGAAACAAAGGATAACCACGGATAAAACAAGGAAGCCGCGAAGACAAGCGAATAAACGCAAAGAAAAAATACACGAAAATATTTAATCGGTTTTTATTTTTACTATTTTTTCTCCCCTTCGCGTTTCGTAGTGGTTAAAATTTTGTGGTTAATCTGTGTAAATCTGTTTTTTCTGCGTTGTCCGCGTGCTATTAGTCACTTTCGTTAACGAATCCGTTTCTGAAAACTCAGGCTGGACAGGATAATTATCACCAGTCCGTAACCTGCAAGTGCCAGTATTTGGGGTAATAACGCTTCAAAACCGGCACCTTTCAGAAAAATCCCCCGCAGACAGGCAATGTAATATCGCAGCGGATCCAGCAGCGTCAGCCGCTGGAGCCATGCCGGCATATTTTCAATGGGGAAGAAAAATCCCGACATCAGGATAATGAATATCAGAAAAAACCAGGCGACAAACATTGATTGCTGCTGGGTCCGGGTGATGGAAGAAACAAATAGCCCCAGTCCGAGCGTTGTGAGCAGCATCAGGAAACTCACAAAAAAAAGCAGGAGGAAACTGCCCCGCATCGGGATCATGAAATAGATCTTGCCCGCAACCATGACAATTACGATTTCCACAAATCCCAGAAGGGCAAAAGGAGTGATTTTACCCACGATGATCTGCCAGGATTTGAGCGGAGTCACCATCAGCTGTTCAAGAGTTCCCACTTCGCGTTCCCGGACAATTGAAACGGCGGTGAGAATCAGGGTGGAAAAGGCTATAATCAGACCGATAATCCCCGGAACCATGAAAAATGTATTCTCGAAATTCGGATTGTACCAGACCCGTAATTCGGAGTTGATTCGTACGGGCGGATGCATAGTTCCGTAATACCGGACATCGTTGGGGTGCCAAACCTGCAGCTGTTCACTGTATTTTCCCATGAGTCCCTGCAGATATCCGATGGCCACCTGAGCGGTGTTTGAATTGCTCCCGTCCATGATGGCCTGGATCACCGGGACCTGGTTCTCTCGCATTTGCCGGGTGAAATCCGGTGGAATCACCAGGGCGGCGGTTGCACGGCCGTGATCCATGATCGTCTGGATCCTATTGTACTCACTAGTGATAAGGACTATATCGAAATATTCTGTTTGATTGATGCTCTGAATAAGCTGTCTGGATTGTTGCGATCGTTCCTGATCGCAAATAACGATGGGAACCCTGGTGACTTCGGTAGTTACTGCGTATCCCATGATCAGAGTCTGCACGAGCGGTACCATAAAGATAAACGCCAGCATCGGTTTAGTGCGGAATATCTGGATAAATTCCTTCTTGATCAGTGGCAGCAGCCTGGCTCGTTGTGATGGTTTCTTCTTTGGCATGATCAGATTAGTCCTGAGTCGAAATTCATAAGCTGGGTGTTCAAAATAGTCCTCAAAAATTAATCTTCCGTGAACCATCTGAGAATAGGGCGCTTATTGAATAGCCCCACGCTTTAGCACGGGGTAATATATGACCTATCCACATTTGCAGGGTTTTAACCCGGCTACCGGGGATGAATCTCCAGAATTTTAATGAATCCTTAATCCCCGGCCTGAAGGCCGGGGCTATCCAAAGTGATCCCATTTGGATTCCCTGGCTACCTCCGGAAAATTTACATCTCTGTATACTCGGTATTTGAATTGGTCTATCTCTCCTCCTTTTAGTGTATCCTGAACTGCCGCCGGAACCGCACAATGCTGATTATCATCACAATTACCGTGAAAATCAGCAGCGAGTAAAGCGGTGTCCAGAGATATATCATAGTATTCCCTTTGAGCATTATACCCCGCAGAATTTCCAGGAAGTATTTGGCGGGAATGATGGTGGATATCCATTGCAGGGCGACGGGCATACTCCGCAGCGGGAAAATAAACCCGGAGAGCAGGATTGAGGGGAGCATGGTACCAAGCATCCCGCCGGCCATTGCAATTTGCTGGTTCTGTGCCAGGGTGGAAATCAGTAGCCCGATGGAAAGAGATGCCAGCAGATAAGCAATACTCAGCACCGCAAGCAAGACCGGAGATCCATGAAACGGAACGCCATAATACAGCAGGGCAAACACCAGCATTAGTGCACCGACCACAAAAGCTAATACGGTATACGGCAGTACCTTTCCAATAATAATTTGTGCGGCGTTTGCAGGGGAGAGACGCAGTTGTACCATAGTCCCCGTTTCCTTTTCCCGGGCGATGGTAATCGATGTGAGAATGGCGGCAATCATCATCAGGAATACCGCGATGAGTCCCGGGACGATGAAATTGGCCCCCTCGAGTTCGGGATTGTACCAGACCCTAGGCGACATGGTAAAAAACGGTTTTATCGGTTTATCGCCGAAGTTGATTCCGGAGAGAATAAGACCTATCCCGGCTTGGATGATTTTCCCCGTATTGGCGTCGGATCCATCAATGATAATCTGTATTTCCGGGGATTTGCCCCGGCCGATGTCTCCGGTGAAAGCAGGGGGAAATATCAGGACACCCTTGATTTCACCACTCTCAATACCCCGGCGAAACCCATCTCTGGAGCCATAATATCGGTAAATACGGAAAAAATCGGTCCCCTCGAACTGACGGATTACTTCTCTGGAAGCCCACGAGTGGTCATCGTCCATAACTCCCAGGTTCACGTTTTTTACGTCCATGTTGATGGCGTACCCGTACAGGACCATCATAACAAGCGGTAGCACCATAAGCAGGGTCAGAGACCTGGGGTCACGCAGAATGTGGATAAACTCCTTCTTGGCGATGGTAAAAATACCCGGGATCATGCCGCCAACTCCCCGTCGTGCTGCCGGATCATATGGACGAATACATCCTCCATATTTGATTTGCCGTATTTTTCCTTGAGGGATCGCGGGGTGTCTATATCCAGGATCTCTCCCTGGTGCATGATCGCGACCCGGTCGCAATATTCCGCCTCTTCCAGGTAGTGGGTGGTGACGAAGACCGTGGAGGCATTTTCCCTGGATGCTAGCTGATAGATCGTACGCCAGAAGTGACGCCGGGCGGAGGGATCGACGCCGGAGGTCGGTTCATCCAGAAACAGGATGCGCGGATCGTGGATGGTGGCGCTTGCCAGACCAACACGCTGCTTCCATCCCAGCGGAATGGAACCCGTAATCTGATCCAGGAAATTTTCAATGCCGTACAACCAGGAGACGAAATTAATCTGTTCTTTCAGGTCGGCGTTCGACAGTCCATACGTTCCGCCGAAAAATTCCAGGTTTTCCCGAACGGTTAAGTCCGTGTAAAGGGAAAATTTCTGAGACATGTATCCGATGTTCTGCTTAATCCGCTCGGTTTCGTTCATGATGGAAAATCCTGAAACGGTGCCTTCGCCCGCATTGGGAAGGAGGATGCCGGTGAGCATCCTGATAGTGGTGGTTTTCCCGGCACCGTTTGCACCCAGGAATCCGAAAATTTCCCCTTCATACACGGAAAAATCGATGTGATCCACGGCGGTGAATTTCCCGAATGTCTTGGTGAGATTTCGCACGTCGACCGCGAGATTTTCCGTCATACTTCGCCCTCCAGATCCGCATACACGTCTTCCATGCCGGGTTCGATCCGGCTCAGTGAAAATTCCCTCCTGATAATTTCAGATAATCTGGCGCGTAAGGCAGATTCGGTTATCGACGGATCATCCACGCTGAGATGGATTCGATCGCCCTTGGGATACACCATGTGAATCCAGTCCACCTGTTCCAGTGCCGGGAGAACAGTCATGATTTGTCGGGTCCGGATTTCAAAAAGCGCATAGGTATACTCCTCCTGGAGCCGCCCCGGCGAGTTCTTTGCCAGCACTTCTCCGTGGGAGAGGAAGATCACCTGGTCACACTGGACGGCTTCTTCCATGTAGGGTGTGCTCACTAGGATTGTCCTTCCGTCCTGCTTTAGCTGGTGGAGCATCTCCCAGAGCTCCGCCCGCGCCATGGGATCCACGCCCGTGGTCGGCTCATCCAGGATGAGCATGGGCGGGACATACATCAGGACGCTGACCAACGCCAGTTTTTGCTTCATACCGCCGGACAGGTTTGCGGCGCGGCGATCGGTAAAATCCTTCAGCCGGCTGATTTCCAGCAGCCGGTCATATCGTTCCTTCCGTTCCTTGCCCCGGACTTTGTAGAGGTTCGCGAAAAACATGAGATTCTCGTGCACCGTGAGATCCGGATACATGGAAAACTCCTGCGGCATATACCCTATCCCGCCAGGCTTGCGGATATCCGAAGTGCTGAACTCCAAAGTTCCCGTATCAGGTTGCATCAGTCCGACGGCGATTTTCATCAGCGTCGATTTTCCCGCACCGTCCGGACCAATGATGCCGAAAATGGAATTTTCGGGTACGTCGGTATCAATACTAGCTAGGGCGGTGAGGTCGCCGAAGGTTTTTTCCAGGTTGCGTATGCGTAGGAAGGGAGCGTCCATAACATTAGAATCTGAGTTTGACCGGCATCCCGATCTTCAGCAGGCCGCCGGGATTCGGCAGTTCCACACGGACAGCATAGGTCAGTGAGGTGCGTGTATCCTCGGTATAGACCGTTTTCGGCGTGAATTCCGCTTCCGCAGCGATCCACACTACCCGACCCTGCAGTGGTTCCTCCCGTCCGTCGAGGTTCACGACGATATCCTGTCCCAGGGTGATTTCAGAAAGGATCGGTTCGGGGATATACATCATGGTCCAGACGGTATCGGTCATGCCGATGGTACCTAACAGATGACCAGCCTGAATCCGTTCGCCCTGTTCCACATACCGTTGCAGGATGGTGCCGTCAGCCGGAGCATTGACGGAGGCTTGGTCAATCCGGTAGTTCAACAGGTCAATCTGTTTCTGCACCTGGTTCTGCTGATTTTGGATTGAGCGCCGCTGGGTAGGAATATCCTCCAGCTGGGAGCGAACGACGTCTCGTTCCATCAGGATTTCATCGAGTTTATCCTGGGAGGCGCCGCCGCTGGCGACCAGCTGTTCCAGCCGGTTCACCTGCTTGTTCAGAAATTCGAGCCGGATGTTTAGCTGCTTCGATTTGTTCTCGAGCGATCCGAGTTGAATGGCAAGTCCTTCCGTTTTCGATATAAGTTGCGCTTTCTGGAGGTGCAAATCCGTGGTATCCATGACGGCAAGGAGTTGCCCGGGTTTCACCCTTGTCCCTTCCGGGATATTGGTGTACAGAATCTTCCCGGGGCTTGAAGCCCGGACATCAACTTGGTACGCTTCAATGGTACCGGTGGTTATATATCCGTTATTCTTATTATACGAGCACCCGGCAAGGAGAACGATAAATACCAGGAGACTGAGTTTTTTGACCATGGTTATTCCCTTTCCAGATACGTTAATAAGACATCAAGCACATGCTGTTTCCGTTGCCGGATAAATTCCGCCTCGTCATCAATTTCCAGCACGGCAGTAAGCAGCGGCTTCCCGCCAAAGAAGAACAGGATGGAACTCAGGGTGGTGATTAAAAATTGCTTCGGATCGACGTCGCGGAACTGTTGTTTTTCGATTCCGTTCCGAATGACCCCCAGAATGGTCTGGGGATAGTGGTTTACCCCGATAAATACCGTTGAGAAGAAGGAGGCAATCTCTTCAGGATTGGTATTGATCTCATGCAGCATAAGGCGGGGCAATTCCGGGAAAGTGCTGATAAAATCATAGTACCGTTCGATAAGTTCCCGAACCTGGTCCCGGGGCTCGGTTGCCTCTTGAATCGATGCGGAAATCCCGGTGAAGGCATTCTCGAACATTCGTCGCAGGACTTCACGATGCAGGTTTTCCTTGCTGGAAAAATAATAGTGGAGCAGCGCCTTGTTGACGCCTGCCCGGTCGGCGATGGACTGCATCCGCGCGCCCTTTTTCCCGAACTGAACAAATTCCTCCAGCGCAGCATAGAGAATTTCAGCCTTCGGGGATTCTTCCTTAAAGTATTTCTTGCGTGAATTCATGGGACTTTCCCTTACATTCCAATAAATCTAACCACATTATTAAACCTTTTAATTTAACTAATTAGTTAAAAAATATGGTTAATATGGTAAAGTGCAAAGGAATTTTTACAAAATCTTCCTGCCCAGATAATTTTCCCACGAAGTTAATCCCGGTATACATTCGGCTTGTTTTTCGGTAATTTGGTTTTATATTTGATATTCCAACAAAATGATAACTACATAGTGAGTGACGAATAAACCGAACAGGATGTGGTGAATAGTTTATGGAGAAAAATACCTTAGAATCTTTCTCAGCAGGGACCGACGAATCGAAGCGGTCTATTTTTTATTTTACCATGGAAGTTGCCTTGCGCAGCGACATGCCTACGTATAGCGGGGGACTTGGTGTTTTGGCAGGAGATACCCTCAAATCAGCCGCCGATTTAGGAATCCCCATGGCCGGGATAACCATGTTATGGCGGAACGGATATTTCAAACAGGAAATTGATGAAGAAGGATGGCAAAAGGAAGAAAATGCCATCTGGGATTATCGAAATAAATTACGCAAACTGCCCAATTATGCGAGGGTGCGAATTGCCGGCGAAAGTGTCCGCATTGAAGTCTGGGAGTACGAGATTGTTGGCAGAACGGGATTTACTGTCCCAGTCTATTTTCTCGATACCAATCTTCCGGAGAACCCGGATAGTGCCCGGAATCTAAATCAGTATTTATACGGCGGTGACGAATTTACACGGCTTTGTCAGGAAGTGGTGCTGGGCATCGGTGGCATTCGCATCCTCCGGGACATCGGCTTTAACAACGGACAGGTATACCATCTGAATGAAGGCCACGCAAGTTTATTGGCTCTCGAACTTATTCGAGAGCGCGGGTACAACTCGTACGATAAAATTAAAAAGAATTGTGTGTTTACCACACACACCCCTGTTGCCGCCGGGCATGATGAATTCCCGTTTGATCTGCTGAAAAAAGTATTACATCCTATTTATCTTGAGCATCTGGAAGGCATTATCGGCCAGGGACATTCCCTGAATCTGACCCGACTGTCCCATAAACTCAGTCGATATGTCAACGGTGTTTCCCAGATGCATGGCAAAGTCGCCCGGGAAATGCTGGATGACCCGGATATCGGTGCCATAACCAATGGTATTCATCTCCCCACCTGGATTCATCCTGCCTTCCGGGATCTGTTTGATGGCGAAATCAGTGGCTGGCAGTTTGAGCCGTCCAATTTTGTTCATGCCGTAAAAATCTCTGATGAAAAAATTATGAAAGCCCATACCGCGGCAAAAACTGAACTGCTGGAATATGTCAATCAGACCTACAAACGGGATCTCAAACCGGACGTGCTGACTATCGGGTTTGCACGTCGGGCAGCAACGTACAAGCGGGCAGACCTGTTGTTTACCGATATTGAGCGGTTGCTCGAAATTGGTGCGGGAAAACTGCAGTTTATCTACGCGGGAAAAGCACATCCGAAGGATAAAGAGGGCAAAGAGCTCATCCATCGCGTCGTCCAGGGAGCGAAAAAGGTCGGGAAAGAGATCCCGATCGTTTACTTGGAAGAATATAACATGGATATCGGTGCAATGCTCACCGGCGGTTGTGATGTGTGGCTGAATAACCCGCGCCGGCCGCGCGAAGCGTCCGGAACAAGTGGAATGAAAGCAGCCTCGAACGGTGTCCTGAATTTCAGTATTCTCGACGGATGGTGGATTGAAGGCTACCTGGAAGGAAAAACCGGCTGGGCAATCGGCCCCGGTGCCGATCTTGCTGATATGGAAACGTATGATGATAGCAAGGACGCCGAGGATCTATACGATAAGCTGGAAAATCAGGTTATCCCTACCTACTACGGGGATAAGAAAAAATGGATGGAAATGATGAAAACCAGCATTGCACTGGTTGCCCCGTATTTTAATACCCACAGAATGCTCCGCGAATATGTCGAATACGGCTACCGCGGAAGTCTGTAAAATTCCTGAAAATGCCGGTGCTGTCACCGTAAATTGTAGCAGGGGTGAATTCAAAATATCCAATCCGCGCTTCCTGAACACACAACTCACTGAACTTGCCCCCCGGCCTTTATATTATTGTGACTTATATCACAATGTGGACCAACTTCCTTTTTCAGCACCGAAGTCATTAAAGTAATTCTTGGAAATATTTTTTCCCCGGGGTAAGATAAAGTTCATTTTTATCATTTATTGACACGCGCAACGTAAGAACGGAATGAACTATAACAAATCCAGGGAAAGAGGTCCTGTTTAGGGTGAATTTATGTTGGTAAGATTTTGGGGTGTTCGGGGATCAATCGCAACGCCGGGACGGTCTACTGTGAAGTATGGTGGCAATACCTCGTGCGTGGAGCTGGAGATTGATGGCAATTATTTTGTGCTGGATGCCGGGACTGGCATCCGGTTACTCGGATTGGATTTGTTGCAACACCGGAACGGAGGAACCATTAACCTGTTAATCAGTCATCCGCACTGGGACCATATCCAGGGGCTACCATTTTTTATGCCCGCATTCCGGGAAGCATACGAATTAAATATATTTGGGTACGAATCAACCAACCAGGAATTGGAAAAGATCATTGCGAATCAGATGGATCCGACGTATTTCCCTGTACAACTCGGGGATTTGAGCGCAAAATTACACTTTAATAAAGTCACCGAGGGGAGTTTTCATGTCGGGGATATTCGGGTCGATGCCATTTTTCTGAATCACCCCGGGTACAATCTGGCGTATCGATTTAACTGGAAGGGGAAAACGCTGGTGTACGCTACCGATAACCAGCCATTCGGGTTTTGCCCTCATCTCGGCAGCTGGGCAACAAAAGAATATTTTGATAATGCGAAGAAGCGCTCACCCAAACATTTTGAATTGTACTTTGATGATCTGAATGAGCGGATCATCGATTTTGCCAAAGGGGCGGATTTGCTTATTCATGATACGCAGTACACACCGGAAGAATTCCAGCGGAAAATCGACTGGGGACATTCCAGTTATGAATTCACGGCAGAGCTGGCTATTCAGGCAGATATAAAATCATTGATTTTATTCCACCACGAACCGCAGCACTCCGATGAGATGGTGAAACAGATAGAAAACCAAACAAACAGCATCCTAAAAAATGCCGGGGATAACATTACCTGCCAAGCTGCACGTGAAGGCTTGGAAGTTTTAGTATAAGATCATCATCCAGTCATCCCTTGATTTACTTTTTCTTGTTACAACTGTCGTCCTCTTCTAAATTGCTATACTTCTGTGAATAATATGGGTGACTATATGAGAGCATTGTTTATCCTGGTTTTTTTGCCGGTATATATTTTTTCTCAAACACCACTGGTACCCGAAAACCCCCATCATCAGCTCGCAGAGGCCAAACAGAATAAACTTGAGCAGCGCCGGCAATTACGCAAAATGGTATCACCGACTGAATATGGTCGGTATGACGTGCATTATTATTCTCTATACCTCCGGTTCGATCAGGCCGCCGAAACTATGAGCGGCACAGTTGAAATGCATGCCACAAGCCTTGGTGCAAATCAAACAAGTATTGCCATGGATCTGGTGGACAATATGACGGTTACAGGTGTTAGTGGGACCGCTTCAGGATTTACCCATTCAAATAACCGCATTTATTTACAATTTGGTACTCCGTTAACCGATGGTGAGGAGATTATAGTTGAGGTGTCATATCACGGAACCCCGCTTGCCGCTGGCTTCAAGGGTTTAACTTTTGAGAATCACAGTCAGGGCCCTGTCATTTCGAGTTTGAGTGAACCGTATTTTGCGCGGACGTGGTGGCCGTGCAAAGATATCCCTGCGGACAAAGCGGATTCCGCAGACATACGTATCACGTGCGACAATGACCTCATTCCGGTGTCCAACGGTTCACTGGTCTCTGTGACCGAACCTACTGCGAATATGCATACCTATCATTGGCAGGTAAGATATCCCATCGTGACTTATCTGATTTCTGTCGCGATTTCAAACTACACACATTTAACTGATACTTACGTGGCAATGAATGGGGATTCCATGCTGCTGGACTATTATCTCTTTCCCCAGGAGACAACATACAATTTCGTCATAGAAAATATTCATGAGACCCGCCGGATGCTCGAAGTCTTTGCCGGTATGTTTGGTGAATACCCGTTTGTACGCGAAAAATACGGAATGGCCAGCTTCGACTGGGGCGGTGCTATGGAACATCAGACGATTTCAAGTATGGGAAGCTACAACCGCATGATCATTGTCCATGAGCTGGCGCACCAATGGTGGGGAAACATGGTTACAACGCGCAACTGGCATCATATCTGGCTCAATGAAGGGTTTGCATCATATGCTGAGGCTTTATACCTGGAAATGTTGGAGGGGAAACCAGCGTATCATGACTATATGGGCACTATGGCGTATCGGGGCAACGGGACGATTTATGTTGAGGATACAACCGACGTTCGGAGGATTTTCGATGGGAATTTGAGCTATAACAAAGGGGCATACGTATTACATATGCTTCGACATGTTGTCGGAGATACTGATTTTTTCGAGGCATTGGATGAATACCGGGACAGGTTTTATATGGGGGTGGCGGTAACCGAAGATTTTCGGGACGTGGTTGAGGACGTATCAGGAAAGGATCTCACTGTGTTTTTTCAACAATGGATTTATTCCGAGGGGTATCCGAACTATGATTTTTGTTTGTGGACCGAATCTGCCGGAGATAGTATCGGTGCGTTTATCTGCGTGAACCAGACACAGCTGCCACCTGCGCCGGAAGTATTTGAGATGCCATTGGATATAAAATTGGCGGACAGTCTTGGGCATGACACGACAATCGTTGTCCAAAATTATGAACGAAAGCAGCTGCACTCTGTGTCCCTGGACTGGAAACCAACTACAGTGGAGCTTGATCCGAAAAAGTGGGTATTGAAGAGCGCGAATCGAGTCCCGCCGAATATTGGCCGGGACGGTTGTGAGTTTTTAACAGACTTCAGTTTAGCACCGAATTATCCGAATCCGTTTAATACACAGACAAGGCTACTCTTCACCATACCCCGGACAGAATATGTCACTGGTGCGATCTATGATATCACAGGTCAAAAGGTAAAAACCCTTTTTGCTGAGGAATTGGGACCAGGGCAATATATGTCTTATTCTTGGGACGGGGCTAATGAAAAAGGACTAACAGTCAGTTCCGGTTTGTACATCTTCAGTCTGCAATATGGAAACCGGATCCATTCGCAGAAGATGATTTTCATTAAATAGGGCATAGTTTTTTCAGCCGGGGATATCAATATGATATGCCGGCTATATCATTTACATATAAATTGTATACCCATATCTCGGCACTCTGCACCTTATCCACTGAAAAACGGGGATTTAGAGTTAGTATCCGTTTGTTGGCATTCGGCTTGCATTTTATCATCTGATATCCGGTAGTACGGGAAAATCAAAAAGTCAGAGGAGGAATTACCATGTTGACAAAGAAATGGAGTATCATACTACTGTTAAGCCTTTTTTTAGTCACGTCGCTCACCGCTCAAAACAACACAAAGCATATCAGAGAGTCTCAATTACTCTCCAATGAAAAATCCATGCATATCGATGTAGAGTATGCTCTCGGTAAATTTACCTTAAATCCGAGTTTGTCAGAAGAAGCATATGTCGTGAATATCGATTATCCGGCGGATATTTTTACTCCATCAGTGGATTATTCCATTGAAGATGGTGTGGGATATCTGACTGTCAAATCTAATACCGGGGAAGACGACGATATCAATATCGATTGGGAAGAACGTGATGCGAATAGTCGTTGGGACATCGAATATAATCCGATAATTCCGACAACTATGGATCTGGGAATTGGGCTTGGGAAAGGTGTTTTGGAGCTGGGGGATGCACATATTACCAGGCTTGATGTTGAAAACGGTTTAAGTGAAACGGAAATCAATTTTTCCAAACCAAACAATGCAATCCTCGAGGTGATGGACTTTGAGACCGGATTAGGAAAATTTCGTGCTAAAAGTCTTGGAAACGCCCGTTTTAAAGAAATGAACTTTGAATGTGGGTTGGGATCTGCAACCCTGGATTTTCATGGGGCGATTCTTGACAAGTGTGTTGCTGAAATATCAGTTGGACTGGGTTCTGCTACTCTGATCGTACCGGAGGATTTGGGTGTGCAGGTGGAAACAAAGGATTCCTTTATGTCCAGCGTTTCATTCGACAGTTCGTTTCGGCGACACGATGGTAATTATTATTCTCCGAACTGGAACGAGGCTGAGAGAAAGATGAAACTCAAGGTGGAGGTCGGCCTTGGAAGCATTTCGGTGGAACGAATTCCATAAAGTCATCCATTTATTTGTCTGCGGGGTCAGGGTACACAAGAATTCGTGTCCCTGACCCTGTATTATTAGTTGCAATCTTTTCCAATTCAAATTAAGATCGTATTACGATTAACCAAAATAATATGAAGGTAATCCATGGCTAAAATTCGATTCACCGTTTCCCTGGAAAAAGAGCTGCTCGATAAATTTGACAGGATTATCAAAATCCAGGAGTATACCAACCGATCCGAGGCTATCCGTGACCTAATTCGGGAACAGATAATCGACGAGGAGTGGGAAACCGGGGCCGAGGTGATTGGCAGCATTACAATGGTATATAATCACCATGAGCGGGAATCTTCCGGGATACTGACCCAGCTTCAGCATGATTACATGGGAGTTATTATTTCGACCCAGCATATTCACATTGATCACGTGAATTGTCTTGAAGTCATTATCGTCAGAGGAAAAGTCCAACAGATTACGAAATTGTTTAATGCGCTTAAAACTTCCCATGGAGTAAAACAGTGCGAATTAACCCGGTCAACCACCGGGCATCTGCTGAGTTAACCCGGGTAATAATCTGCCGATGCATATTCCTGATGGTTTTCTGGATGCCAAGACTCTCATCACCACCAACGCTATCTCACTAACGGCGTTGTATGCCGCCGTAAAAAAAGTCAATAACGGTTTTAGTCCGGATAAAATTCCCCTGATGGGTGTGCTTGCCTCGTTCGTGTTTGCCGCCCAGCTCCTGGCTTTTCCCGTTATCGGGGAAACTCTCACCGGGAAAAACGCGGCACGTTTCCGTCAGTCTCTGGGATATATCTTCCAAAATCCTGACGACCAGCTTTTTATGCCGACCGTCTATGAAGATGTCGCGTTCGGTCCGGAAAATATGGGCTATTCTTCGGCGGAAGTTGAGACTGCCGTCCGAACAGCACTCTCCGCCGTTGAACTGCCAGGCTATGGTGACAAAAGCTCACACCATCTAAGCAGCGGTGAAAAAAAACGGGTGGCACTTGCGACAGTGTTATCCATGACACCGGATATCCTGATACTCGACGAACCGTCCACGAATCTGGACCCTCATTCCAGGAGACGTTTAATGGAATTATTAACGGGGATGGATATTACTCAAATTATTGCCGGACACGATCTGGAACTCATTTTGGACCTGTGTGACCGGGTCCTCATTTTCAACCAGGGAAAGGTAATTACTGACGGTGCTCCAGCCGAACTTTTCGCAGATGCGAATCTAATGGAGCAAAATTTCCTGGAAGTTCCGTATTCATTGCGCTGATTTAAGCGGATTCTCTTGAATTAAAGAAAGTCGCTTCCCGCATTTTATTACAATTGAGAATGCATTCCTGAAATAGATTACTAATTTCATCTTATTTACCACAATTAATGGGGTTCATCGGTTTGGCATATATATTGCCCTATCAATTAAAAGTCGGAATACAAAAACCCAGCACAGAAAACCAATATGATTGAAATTACAAAAGCTTCCGAATACAGTCTGCGTGCAACTGCTGCGTTAGTGGATTACTATAATGATAATAAAACGGCAACGGTTGCTGAAATTGCTGTCGGTGAGGCAATTCCCGAATCATTTCTGCGGAAACTACTGAAGCCGCTTATCCGTGCGGATATTGTCCGTTCAGAACGCGGATATTCCGGAGGGATCACTTTGGCAAAATCACCGACCGAAATTTCGGTGCTTGATGTTATTGAAGCCGTGGACGGAAAACTCAGCTTGAACGATTGCGTCTTGAATCCCTCGGAATGCGGCTTACTTTCACGTTGCGCAATCCATGACTTGTGGGTAGAAACGACCGATTTGATTAAGGAACATCTGAAGAGTTATTCCTTACAGGATGTCCAGTGGAAACACGTCAAGGGCTCCGGTAAGACTAGTTAACCATATCCTGCCTTCGCATTTTCTTTTCATAATAACTCTTATGATATCGTAAGAGTTCTTTCCCGAAATCTATCTGTACTTTGGTAGACTCCCTGAATTCTGCTATATTAAAACTTACTTCAACACGCACATTAATTTTTCAAAACCAGCAGAACGTTACCAGGGGAGGTTGTACCATGTTGCCGCGGGATAATACAGCTTTTGTGGTAATTGACGTGCAGGAGAATCTCCTGAATGTCATGCATGAGAAAGCGCACCTATTAGATAGATTACAGCGACTTATTCGTGGTATGCAGGTGTTGGAAATTCCAACGATTCTCACCGAGCAATATCCGAAAGGCTTAGGATATACTGTCAATGCCGTTAAAAACCTTTTACCGAAAGCGGAACCAATTGAAAAACGGGTATTCGGGTGTTGTGATGAACAGAAATTTGTTTCGGTACTGAAGTCCACGGAATGCACGAATGTCGTAGTCGCCGGGATCGAAGCGCATGTCTGTGTCTATCAAACTGTGAGACAATTACTGGATTTGGGATATTCGGTAGAAGTTGTGACCGACGGGGTGGACTCCAGGAATCCGGATGATAAAAAAGTCGCCCTGGAAAAACTGCGGAGCGAGGGAGCGCGATTAACGACGGTAGAAATGGTGCTGTTCGAGCTGCAGCGCATCGCTGAGGGCGAATCATTCAAAGCGATTTCCGGGATAATAAAGTGATGCGCTCTCTTTACTGTTGTATAACTGCAGTACTTATCCTTTGTATTTTCTGGCATCCCCGTGTACATGCTGGTGAAATTACCGGTGAAGTCATTATCTACGGCCCGGTATCGAAAAAAGTGCAGATGATTAGTCCGTACGCCCGCCAGCGATATGCCAAGTCTCCGGTAACCACCTCAGAGGGTGGTGAGCCATCAAATATGGTGGTTTATCTCGAAAACCCACCAGCACATGATAAAGCAATACCGGCGTCGAGGCCAACGGCAATTTGTATGCGTTTGAGTACGCAGTTGCCATTACCAACAAAGCTATGTCTAATCCCACCAGGGTATACGAGAATGATGGATACCAGTACATCCTCCGGATTGCATTTTTCAGCGAGTGGGTGTATTCAGAATGGGATGCGCCGGGATTATTGGAAGAAATTCTCAATACAAAATCGGGATACGCGGAAATGCGGTGGGATTTTATACCGGGCTGGTATATTGCAGGCCGGGTTGATTATATGGGATTTTCGACTATCGAAGACACGCGGACGGCTTCGTCTGCCGGGGGTGAAAAAATTCACTGGGATGTACCGTTTGTGCGAATAGAGCCAGGACTTGCCTGGAGATTTCGCCGTGAGGCGATGATAAAAGGCGTCTATCAGCACACGGAGTACAGTGAAACCTTACGCGAAGATATTGACCTGTTCGCACTGCAACTGCATATGGTTTTTATAGTAGACGCGCACGTTCACCAGAGTATTACGAAAGGAATTACAGGAGAGACTCCACTACGCAATCAGGGAAGTATCCGGATGCGATTCGGATGACAATGCATGATTTAGCTGTTGTGTACGAAGTAGTTTTTGTATCCGGCGATCCACTTCACCAAAGTCAAACGGTTTATACAGGATAGCGTCGACGTGCGATGCTAAGAATTTCTCTGAAAAATTCTTTTCCTCAAAATACACGTACGAGACTATGATTTTTATTGACGGTCTGATTTCCTTGATATCTTCCAGGTATTTGAAGTCTTCCATGTCCGGATTACCGGGATCAAAAATCAGCAATTGACATTGACAATCTTCGGATCGGAGATGTTTGTATAATTCCGGCTTTTCTTCAATGCGGCGGATAAGGTACTTCCCCTCGTAAAATATACGGAAGGACTCCGCAAGGTCATCATCAATGGTATATAAACATAAATAATGCATAATCATTCTTTTCAGATAATGTACTAGGTATAAAGCAAGCAATGTGCCAGTTATGTATATACCAAAAATTGGCGGAAATGTGAGGATTTGTTCTGAAATTTAAGAAGATACTAGTGAATCTGACTGAAAATAGGAAAGGGATGATTTAGAAATGTGTAATTGGAAACTCGAAATATGATAGCATTCAGAACCATTGAAACTGCAGACCTGAAGTCATAAACTCTTCGCCCGGGGCTGGGCATGCGAATTACAATAACACTTTAACGCACTAACACTATCTTACGATACTGCGACATCCAGTTCCTCGATTTTCCGATACAATGAGGAGAGTCCGATATTCAGTAAATCGGCAGCTTTCTTTTTATCACCATCACAGCGGCGCAACAGGGCAGAAATATGCTGACGCTCGAAGTTTTTTGTCGCCTCTTTCAGGTCATCAGGATAATAATCATCAACATCATTATGCGTTGACGGTGGTAAGTCGTTCATGGAAATATAATCATTGTCACACAGCAGGATCGCTCGTTCGATCACATTTTCCAGCTCCCGGACCTGTCCTTTCCATTTGTAGTGCATCAGGGTCTTCATCGTTTCGTTGTCAACCCCCTTGATATCCCGCTTCAGTTCCCGGTTGTACTTCTCAACAAAATGTTTCACGAGCAGAGGGATGTCTTCTTTGCGTTCGCTGAGCGATGGTAGTTTCAATTCAACTATATTGAGACGGTAATACAGGTCTTCCCGGAAATTTCCGCTTTCCACTTCTTCCATCAGTATTTTATTTGTTGCGGCCACTAGCCGGACATCGATATTTATAGAGGTATTCGTACCAAGAGGTTTGACCTCTTTAGCTTCGATTGCCCGGAGTAATTTCACCTGGACATGGAGCGGGATTTCGGCCACTTCATCCAGAAATAGTGTGCCGCTGTTTGCCGTTTTGAACACACCATCCTTGTCGGTATTGGCACCGGTAAATGCACCCTTCTTATATCCGAAGAGTTCCGATTCGAACAGGTTGTCAGGGATGGCTCCGCAGTTAATCGGAATAAACGGTTTACTAGCGCGATCGCTGTTGGCATGGATTGCCCGGGCAACCAGTTCTTTCCCGGTACCGCTCTTCCCGGTGATGAGCACATTAGTCGTGGACTGGCTCACCCGCTTCACCATGTTATAGACATCGCGCATGGCCGGGCTGTCCCCGATAATATTGTTAAAGTTGAATTTTTTATCTATTTGGTCACGGAGGTATTGATTCTCCATCTCCATCTCGCGATGATTCATCAGGTGCTTCACCCGCACAATCACCTCATCGAAATCCAGCGGCTTGAGGATATAGTCGGAAGCCCCGCTGCGGAGTGCGCGGACCGCGGTTTCAACTGTGGCATATGCGGTAATGATAATACTCATGGTCTGCGGGGATATCTGCTTGGTTTTTTCGAGGAGTTCCATGCCATCCAGATTTGGCATTTTGATGTCCGCAATCAGAATATCGTAATTAGCGTTCTCTATATTCTCGAGCGCTTCTGTTCCGTCTTCTGCCGTTGTACAGTCGTATCCTTCGTCCTCTAATACAACAGATAGTGATTCCCGGATTTCCTGTTCATCATCGGCGATTAGTATAGTGCCCTTCATTTATTTTTTCCCGTTTATTGGTAGTTCAATTGTAAAGGTGGAGCCCGCATTCTTTTTAGATGTTACCTGGATAGTTCCACCCATCTTAGATACGATCCCATGGCTGACCGAGAGGCCCAGGCCCGTGCCTTTGCCAACGTTTTTTGTAGTGAAGAAGGGTTCGAACACCTTTTCACGCACCTCTGGTGACATACCAACGCCCTGGTCTTTTATGGCAATTCGTATTGACCCGTTATCACGGTTAGTGCTGACCTGAATCGTATCGCCCTGGTCCTGCATCGCATCAATCGCATTCAAAAGCAAATTAATGAGGACCTGATGAATCTGATCCGGTACGCACTCTATCTTTGGTAAATTCCTTTCCAGGTTCATTTCAAAATCAATGTGGCGGCATCGTCCGTCGTATTTTAACAATCCGACGGCGGATTCAACAGTCTCGTTAATTTGCGTTGGTGTCATCTCGACACTGGAAGGCCTGGAGAAGTCCACTAATTCCCGAACAATCTTTGCAATCCGATTAATGTGTTCGCGAATTTTTTTCAGGTTTCCGTGGATAAAGTCATCATCGGTTTTCCGTTCCATCACCTGGACCAGGGAGGAAATTGAGGTCAGCGGATTCCCCACTTCATGGGCCACACCGGCAGCAAGATGCCCGACTGTCGCCAGGCGTTCCGACTGCCGCATCTGGGTCTCATTGATTCGTAACTCGGAAATATCCCGCAGAATTTGGGAACGACCAACAATCTCGTCTTTTTTATTTGTAATAACATTTTCAGTGAGTTGAACGAGAATGCGTTGACCCGATTTACTTAATCGTTCGGTCTCGTAATTTTTCACATACCCGGAGTGTTTAATGCCGTAGGCAAGGCATAATAACTCCCCGACCTCAATCAGATCATTCGGAATAATTTTACTGATACTCTCCCCAATGATTTCCTCGGCTTTCCACCCGAAAACCTGTTCGGCGCCGTTATTCCACATGGTGATATGGTTGTTGTTATCCAGTGTGATGATCGCGTCGGCGGAATTTTCAATAATATCCCGGTATTTTGCTTCTGTTTGTTCCAGTCGTTCTTCATACAAATCCCGATAATGGAACACAGTCCAGGCCGCCCAGGCCATAAGCAACAGGGAAGAAATGACACCGCGGCTGATATACAGCCAGCGCATGGTCGCATTCGAAAAATCCCTGAACAGCGTGCGCTCAACTAATTCGAAGGCGCCAAAAATAACAGCTACGATAAGAATAGACGTGAATAGCAGATATCCCAGCCGGACATGTTTGACGAATCCGATAAATTTTTGAAAAAAATGCTGCTTTCTCATAATGGAGAAAATTTAATCAGACTTCATTTGGAAAGCAATTGACAAGGTGGCTAATTTCGTAATCCGATTCCAGGAAAACGTGAATTTCCACAGCTGCAGTTTTTGAACAATTGATGAAGAATTTTTGGGTTTCCTGTTAATAAGAATGAAATAATTAAAAAAAACAGGGAAACAAGGGGATACTTGGGTGAAAAAATTATCTCCGGTGATACGAGGACAGTATTTAGCAGAGTCGGGAATTAAAAAGGTTCTTCAAAAACATCTCTATGCTTGGCATACCATTTGTTCAGATTTACAGTGGTAATTACCATGAGAGGAATCATTTCAGTATGGTTCAAGTCTTATTCGGTTTGTTGTGTTCTGTACGTGTTTTTATCAAACATCAATCACACAAATATTCCCGAAATTGTAATCTGAAACCGATCGGCGACAAAGGAGGAACGCATGGGTATTATTGAGCTAATGAATCGGCGGGATCACGAACAGGTTGTCTTTTGCTCGGATACGGCCGTTGGGTTAAAGGCGATTATCGCAATTCATAATACGACATTGGGTCCGGCACTCGGCGGAACCCGGATGTGGAACTATGAATCGGAAGAGGCGGCTCTAAAGGATGTCCTCCGCTTATCCCGCGGGATGACCTACAAGGCCGCCGCTGCCGGACTGAATCTTGGCGGCGGGAAAGCCGTGATAATCGGAGATCCTAAAACGATGAAGAACGAATCATTGTTCAGGAGTTTCGGCCGGTTTATTGAGGGCCTCGGCGGACGATATATCACGGCAGAAGACGTCGGCACCTCGGTTAAAGATATGGAATGGGTCCGGCATGAGACCAATTTTGTCACTGGTATTGATGAAGCCTTTGGTGGGAGCGGAGACCCTTCCCCTGTCACCGCATTAGGAACATTTTATGGTATTAAAGCTGCTGCAAAACAGCGCTGGGGAGTAGAAGACCTGAATGGAAAATCTGTGGCAATCCAGGGTGTGGGACATGTTGGATACCATCTGGCAAAAGACCTGCATGAGGCCGGTGCCCGCCTATTCATCACCGATATGGATAAAGAACGCGAACAGCGTGTCGTAAAAGAATTCGAAGCAACAGCAGTCGGTCAGGATGAAATCTATGAGGTCGATGCCGAAATTTTCGCCCCCTGTGCACTCGGGGGGATCGTGAATAACGATACGATTCCAAAATTTAAATTTGAGATTATTGCCGGTGCAGCCAATAATCAGCTTGAAAACGAAGAAGTCCATGGCGAAATACTCCGGGAAGAAAATATCCTGTATGCGCCCGATTACGTTATTAATGCCGGTGGACTTATTAATGTCGCCAATGAAATTGAAGGGTATCACCGGGAGCGGGCCCTGACACAGGCAAAAGGAATATATGATATACTGCTGGAGGTGTTTGAGATTGCCGAAGACCAGCAAATTCCAACGTACCAGGCTTCGAATCGCCTTGCAGAACAGCGCATCGAACGAATCGGGCACCTGAAAGAGATCTATACGCGTAATTCCCAGCAACATCCCTGTACCAAATGAGGTCCCGGACTTTTTGTCAGTAATGGGATGGTGAAATCCGGGATAAGGAAGGTCAGTATAACGGTGACGGCAAGTGAACCGTTGAATTTATTTACAAATTCAATAACTTTGGCAGCACTGTTCTGTAAAAGCTGTTTAGTGTTCAGATACAATACTACCGCATGGTTGGCGGTTAATAGAATTCTAAATTAACAAAGTGAGGTACCCGATGGTACTTACAAAAGAAGAAGCTTTACAATATCACAGTCGTGGAAGGAAAGGTAAAATTGAGGTCAAGTCCACCAAACCGTGTATAACCCAACGGGATTTATCGCTGGCCTATACCCCGGGAGTGGCGGAGCCCTGTCGTGAAATTGCGAATGATCCTGAAGCAGTCTTCGAATATACCGCCAAAGCCAATTTGGTGGCAGTGGTCTCGAACGGAACTGCTGTCCTCGGATTAGGGAATATCGGGGCGGCTGCGGGTAAACCGGTTATGGAAGGGAAGGGAGTGCTTTTCAAGCGCTTTGCCGATATCGATGTGTTTGACCTCGAATTGGATACCGAAGATGTGGAGGAGTTATGCCGTACTGTTGAAATTCTTGAACCGACCTTCGGAGGGATTAATCTGGAGGATATTAAAGCGCCCGAGTGTTTCAAGATCGAAGAACGCCTCAAAAAGTCGATGAACATTCCGGTATTCCACGATGACCAGCACGGGACCGCAATTATATCCGGCGCCGCATTAATAAATGCCCTGGAAATCAATGGCAAGGATATCGGACAGGTTCGTATCACAATAAACGGGGCCGGGGCTTCTGCCATCGCCTGTGCAAAACATTATGTGCAACTTGGGGCAACGCTGGAAAACATCACCATGTGCGATAGTAAAGGTGTAATCTATGAGGGCAGGGAAGAAGGGATAAATGAGTACAAAGCCATGTTTGCCAGAAAGACAGACGCCCGGACCCTGGAAGATGCGATGAAGGATGCTGATGTGTTCCTGGGATTATCTGTCGGTGGCGTGGTTTCCAAAAAGATGGTCAAAAGCATGGCCAAGGATCCTATCCTGTTTGCCATGGCAAACCCGGACCCGGAAATCACCTATCCGGATGCGGTAGATGCCCGGAAAGACGTTATTATGGGAACCGGCCGATCAGATTATCCTAATCAGGTGAACAACGTCCTCGGTTTTCCGTTCATTTTCCGTGGGGCCCTGGATGTCCGGGCGACGGCAATTAACGAAGAAATGAAAGTAGCGGCCACCGAAGCGCTTGCGAACCTGGCCAAGCAGGATGTGCCGGACTCAGTAGCAAAAGCATACGGTGTTGACTATTTCCAGTTCGGGAGGGAATACCTTATCCCGAAACCCTTTGACCCGCGAGTGCTTATCTGGGAAGCCAGTGCGGTTGCTAAGTCAGCGATAGAAACAGGGGTTGCCAGGATAAAACTGGACATCGATCAATATAAAGAACAACTGGAAGCACGGCTTGGCCGAACCCGGGAAGTCATGCGGGTTATGCTGAATAAGGCACGAAAAAATCCCAAACGCATCGTCTATCCCGAGGGCGATAATGAGAAAATATTACGGGCAACCCAAATCATCCGTGAAGAACAAATTGCGACACCGATATTACTGGGTGACCCAAAGGTGATCCGTAAAAAGGCGGAAGAACTGAACGTCGATTTGGAAAAGGTCGAGCTGGTTGACCAGCTCAACTTTTCAAAGATGGACGAATATATCGACGAGTATTACCGGTTGCGCCAGCGCAAGGGTGTAAACCTGTATCAGGCTGAACGGGATATGCGTCGCCGTAACTATTTCGGTGCCATGATGGTGCATATGGGTGATGCCGACGGGCTTGTTTCCGGTGTGACACGGCAGTATCCTGATACCATCCGGCCCGCTCTCCAGGTGATTCGAACCCGGGAGGAGGTGGATCATGTGTCCGGGTTGTATGTATTAATATTCAAGAATGATATCAAGTTTTTGGCTGATACTACTGTCAACATTGATACCACGCCGGAAATCCTGGCTGAAACCGCTTTTCTGACAGCTGAGGAAGCCACCAAATGGGATGTCGAGCCCCGGGTCGCTATGTTATCGTTTTCAAATTTTGGCAGTGTGAAACACGATCTTACCAGAAAAGTACAGCGTGCGACTGAAATAGTGAAACAGCGGCGACCTGACCTGATTATCGACGGGGAAATGAATGCGGACCTTGCCGTTGAACCGAATATCATCAAGGAGAATTACCCGTTTTCGACACTGCAGGAATCTGCTAATGTCCTGATTTTCCCGGATCTTCAGTCAGGGAATATCGCGTACAAACTCCTCCAGCGTTTAGGTGGTGCTGATGCGATTGGTCCGATTTTGCTGGGCATGAAAAAACCGGTGCATCTCCTCCAGGTTGGAAGCAGTGAGGTGAATGATGTGGTAAATATGACCGCGATAGCGGTGGTCGACGCCCAGGAGCCTGTTCAAAAACTCCGCGGGTAGTTACCTCCGGCCCGATTCGTAAGGTTCTAATGAAAACCCCGGACTTCGGTCCGGGGTTTTTTATTTGTCCCTGACAAGGTATGGGGAGTTCAGGGGGGAAAGAGTCTCCGGTTTTTTCCTGCTGAAATCATACCATGCGTACCGCCAGTTCATCCCATTTTATCCGAACTGTTGAAATATACAACAGTTTAGGTTCTTTCCCGTAGATAAATTCAACGATTTCTGTAATAGTAAGTAGCAATAAAAATAATCATATAGAGGGGATTATATTCTTACAAATATAAATATTTGGACGCTGTGTTCTTACTTGTGGGAACAGGTTTTGCCCCAACGGATTCACAAATAATGTAATCCCCTGTCTGATGGTATTTGGGGGGTATCCCGGGCCAGAAATATCGCTGGCACAGGATTTGACACATACATACGGGCTTCGAACGGAGGCCGAAATTGTAATTGGTGCTGAGCGCTGGAGGAACATTTTATGAAAGTAATGAAGCTGCCAAAGAGTAATCGTGAGGAGTTTATCCTCACTCTGGAGGAATTTGGGGAAGTCCATATTCCAAAAGCCAAGGGGAAAGAAAGTTTCATATTTGACAGAATGCAGGCTCCCGAGGAGATAGCGTGGGATTATCTTCGGACGATTGCCCCGCCGAAAAAGTATTTGACCCCGCCCCGGGAATCGCTGCTTCAATATAACGCATCCAACGGCTATCAGGAAGTGGAGGCCGAATACGATGATCGGATTATCCTGTTTGGACTCCATCCGTGCGATATTCAAAGCATCCAAATTTTGGATCAGGTATTTAACGGTGAATATAATGATACCTATTATTTCAAACGACGCAAAGACCTGAAGATCATCGGGCTGAGTTGCATCCCCGATGAAAAATGTTTTTGCCGGTCAATGGGCACCGATTTTGTCGAAAGCGGATACGACTTATTCCTCTCGGAATTACACGACTCGTATTTGGTAGCAATCGGGACCGGTCTGGGTGACGAGATTGTCAAGAAAACAAGTGACCTCTTACGCACAGCGTCCGATTCTGACCGGCAGGAATATCTGGAAATACGCAACCGGCGACGGGAACAGTTTGATGTAGAACTCGATACCTCGGATCTGCCATATATTCTCGACCTCGAAAAGGAGAGCGATGTCTGGGATGATATCGGGGCACAATGCTTGGTGTGCGGATCGTGCAGCATGGTCTGTCCGACTTGTTACTGTTTTAATATTTACGACCAGCAGGATCTGGATGGAGAGAGCGGAGAACGCCTGCGCGAGTGGGATTCCTGCCTGTTTAAAAATTATACGAGAGTTGCCGGCGGCGAGACGTTCCGTGATACGAGAGCCGATCGGGTAAAAAATCGCTATCTGCATAAGCAGCGGCATTTTGTAGAGCAATACGGCCGGCCAAGTTGTGTGGGATGCGGACGGTGCATTGATGCCTGTCCGGCCGGTATTAATGTTGTAGAGGTTTTTCAACGATTACGAGGAGTCGCATAGGAGGAAACAATGCAATCATCATTTATATATGAATTTGCTAGCCGGTCCAGGGATGACAATCCGTATATGCCTCACATGGCGCGGATAGTCCGGCGGGTTCCGATGGTGGAGGATAACCATCTGTTTCTTGTTCGGTTTGACGACCCGGCGGTAGGAGATACCTTTGATTACAAGCCCGGGCAGTTCATGGAGATTTCCGTCATTGGAACCGGGGAATCACCGATTTCCCTGAGTTCTACACCAACCAGGAAAGGCTTGCTGGAATTTTGTGTTCGTCGCATGGGGCGGAATACCAATGCGTTGTACCGGCTCCAGGATAACGATGTTATCGGCATCCGGGGTCCGTACGGCAATGGTTTTCCGGTGAAACAGATGGAAGGCTCGAATCTTCTCCTGATCGCCGGGGGACTCGGAATGGCGCCCCTGCGTTCTTTGTTGAACTATGCCCTGGACAAACGGCAGAATTACGAACGCATTATTCTGATGTACGGGGCGAAATACCCGGAAGATATCCTGTTTAGAGACGAGCTCGAATCGCTGGAATCGCGGAATGATATCGATTGTATGCTGACAGTGGAGCAGGCGTATGATTTGCCGGATTCCAAACCATGGCATGGAAAGATCGGGATGGTGACCAATCTGTTAAAGGATGTCAAAGATTTGGATGTGAAAAATACCTACGCCGTCGCCTGTGGGCCTCCAATTTTTTACAAATTCGTAATTCAGGCGCTCCTCGACCAGGATTTTCCCAAGGATAAAATTCTGATGTCGCTCGAACGGCGAATGGAATGCGGTATCGGCAAATGTGGCCATTGCGGGATTGGGTACAAGTATACTTGCATCGATGGACCCGTATTTACCTATTGGGATGCCATAAACTTACCAGAGATGATAGATTGACGGAGGATTAAGCGCTATGAGTAAACCACGAGTTGGAATATACGGGTTAACCTCGTGTGCCGGTGATCAGCTGGCCATTTTAAATTGTGAGGACGAATTGGTTGCCCTTGCATCGGCACTGGATATCAAGTCCTGGGTGATGGCACAATCCGTAAACGACGAAGACTCCCCTCTGGACATTGCACTGGTGGAAGGGGTCGTCGGGACGGAACGTGATTTGGAGACCTTAAAAGATGTGCGGGAACGGGCCAAAGTACTGATTGCTATTGGGACCTGTGCTGTATGGGGCGGAGTAGCTGCTATGAAAAATCACCTGTCCCGGGAGCGGATGCGCGAGCTGGTATACGGTGGTCAGGCGGAACATATTGATGCACAAAAAGCACTACCCCTGAAGTCGGTGGTCGACGTGGACTACGAACTGCCGGGATGCCCGATTGAGAAGCACCAGTTCCTTATACTGGTCGGCTCTCTGTTGCATGGTGATCTTCCTGAATTTCCGCAGGTGCCGGTTTGCAGCGAATGTAAAATGAGCGAAAATGAATGTCTCCTGGTTCATCATGATGAGGTCTGTTGCGGGGCGCTGACATTAGCAGGATGTGGAGCACGGTGTCCCAGTTTGAATTTACCATGCGTGGGATGTCATGGACCTATTGAGGAAGTCCATTATAATGCAAATTATCGTGCTCTTCGGGCCCATAATATTTCCAAGGATGATATTCTCAGGAAAATGGGAATTTTTTCATCACCTGCCTGGATGCCCGAAGTTCTTGTTCAGGATGAATCACTGGGGAAGGAGGCGTAAGATGGCAAAACAAATTAATCAATCCATAGATATTCCGCATCTGGGCCGGGTCGAAGGCCATGGCGGGATCCACGTAGACATCAAAGATGGCGAGATATCTCGTGTCGACATGGAAATTTACGAAGGGTCCCGTTATTACGAAGTGCTGGTTGTGGGAAAACACTTTACAGGAGTGCCCCCCATAGTTTCACGGGTCTGCGCAATTTGTTCAGCAGATCATACCCTTGCTTCGCAGATGGCTGTCGAAGATGCGATGGGAATTCAGATTTCACCCCGGACCCGGCTATTGCGCGGGTTATTACTTCACGGTTCCATGTTGGAAAGCCATGCACTGCATGTCTTCGCATTAGCCCTGCCTGATTTACTTGGATATCCCAGTCTGCTTGCCATGGTCGATGACTACCCGGAAGAGGCCACCATTGGTCTGGGATTGAAAAAACTCGGGAACACTGTACAGGAGATGATTGGTGGCCGGGCGATTCACCCGGTTAATGCCGTGGTAGGAGGATTTGGGAAGGCACCGGGCCTGGACGAATTAAAGAAGTTAGCTCAACAACTGCAGGAAGGACTGGATGATGCCTTAAAATTGGTGGATTTGATCGAGTCAGTTGAATTCCCGGATCTTTCCGATGAAACGAACATCTATGCCGCACTTCACACAGCTGAAGAGCGGTACAGTTATCTTGGTAATGAAATTTACACCTCTACCGGCGAGGTGAAACCGATCTCCGCATTCCGGGAAATCTGTCACGAGCGGGTTGTCGGCCATTCCACGGCCAAACAGAGCTTGTATTCGGAGAACTCCTTTATGACCGGTGCACTGGCCAGAATAAACATCAACGGGCACCTGCTCAGGGGGAAAGCCAAAGAAGTCTGTGATCAGTTATTGCCTGAACTACCGGAATACAACGATCTGCATAATAATACGGCACAGTTTATAGAGATCATACATTCACTGGAACGTTCACTGATTTTAGTCAACAGGATTATAGATGAGCCGCTGGATGATGAGCAGCCAGTACGGGAAGTCGTGAAATCAGGGGCAGGCGTGGGGGCACTCGAAGCCCCCCGGGGAACACTGTACCATTTCTATGAAATCAACGATGAAGGGGTTGTTACCGATGCCGATATTATTACCCCGACCGCACAAAACCTGGCAAACATCGAAAAGGATTTCCGGACGGCGATCACACGCCATATGGAGGGAGCTCCGGATGAACATAAACACCGCCTCGAGATGGTCGCCAGAGCCTATGACCCTTGCATCTCCTGTGCTGTGCACCTTGTAGATGTCACGTTTAAGTGATGGGTTTGGGCGAACACCTGCTGATTGTCGGCGCCGGTAACCCTTTGATGGGTGATGATGGCGCCGGCATCCGCGTGATTGAATCGCTGCTGCAGAATCGCCATATCTCGGTAGAAGTGTATGATTGTGGGACGGATCTGCTCAAAATCGGAAGCCTGGAGAAGCAATACGACGATATAATCCTCGTTGATACGGTAAGAACTGGGACATCTCCCGGAACAATCCACTGGTTTACACAGAAACAACTCCTGTCATTCAGCAATTCCAGTTCTGCACATCAGATTTCCCTGCTTGAAGCGTTGGCACTTTTGCCAGTGATGAATCCACTCTTTGAATCAGTCAGGTTTTCCATCATCGGAATTGAACCCGAGACAGTATCCCGCACTCCGGAATTGAGTCAGCCTGTCAGGACCTCAGTCCGGTTTCTAAGTGATTTGCTCCAAACCGTTGATGGACTGCAGAAGGCGATAACACGATGCCAGGAAACGGTTGAAACGTCCGGTCCGGCGAAACACTCTACCTTGCGTGGATAATCCGGGAATTTCCACACCAAAGTAAATTCACCACACCCGAAGTGACTTCGAAGGCTGCCGTTTTTCCAATAAGGTTGCCTAAGATAGGGTATTGTTTTTTCTAAGGGAAATCCAGGAGATTACAAAAACATCGATCTGAATCAAGTGGTCATTTTCCCGAATTACCATAAGATCTCTTCAATTTTTTCTCATTTTTGCAATTTCAATACCGATAAAAACCTGCAACTGTGAGTCTGGCATAAAAATCGCAGGCATAATACTGGAACCGTATCCCTCAAAACGAAAGGATAGATAATGGATAAATCCCAGCTAGAAAAATTACATTTTCAAACCCAGTGTGTCCATGGCGCCGGAGACCTCGATCCAACGACCGGTGCAATTTCATACCCTATTTACCAGAGTTCGACCTTTGCCTTTCACAATGCCAAAGAGGGAGCAGACTTGTTCGCCGGCGAGCGCGAAGGATATTTCTATACCAGGCTCGGTAATCCGACGCAACGGGCGTTTGAAAATGAAATGACGTGCCTGGAAAGCGGGGCCGATGCCTTGGCGTTTGGGTCAGGTATGGCAGCAATTGCCACGCTGATTATCAATGTGGCAAATTCAGGTGATAATATCGTCTCTTCAGATACGATGTATGGTGGTACTCATTGTCTCTACAAAGATACGCTTCCGGGGCTGGGTATCGAAGTTCGTGACGTGGATGCCGGTGATCCCCAACAGATTGAAGAGGCCATAGATGAACGGACAAAGATGCTCCTTATTGAGACACCTGCCAATCCAACCATGAAAATTATCGATTTATCCATGTGTGTTGATATTGCCCGACACCATAATATCCTGTTTGCTGTGGATAATACCTTTGCAACACCATATTTCCAGCGTCCACTTGACATTGGAGTGGATGTCGTTATCCACAGTGCGACAAAATATATAAGTGGACATGGTGACGTAGTCGCCGGTGTAATCATTGCCAAAGATGCTGATTTAATCGGAGAAATGCGGACGAAAACGTTGCGGGATCTGGGGGGGATTATCGCCCCGCTCAATGCCTGGTTATTACTCAGAGGATTAAAAACATTACCCGTCCGGATGGAACAGCACCAGCGGAACGCCTTTACAATTGCAGAATACCTGGAGAGTCATCCGAAAGTGGAATGGGTGCGATACCCCGGGTTGGAGTCGCATCCGCATCATGATATTGCCAAAAAGCAAATGACCGGTTACTCCGGTATGCTCGCCTTTGAACTCAAGGGAGGGCGGAAAGCCGGTGAGCAGTTGATGGATGCGGTTCACCTGATTACTCTTGCCGTGAGCCTGGGGGATATTGATACGCTCATGGAGCATCCCGCTTCAATGACACACCATTCCTATACTGAAGAGGAACTCCGTGATGCAGGCATCAGTACCGGGCTGGTCAGGATATCTGTCGGACTGGAACACACGGGTGATCTCATCGCCGACCTGGAGCAGGCCCTTGATCAGGTGCCTCTGTAATTTGTGCTAAAATGTTTGTAACATCGGTTTAATCCCACGGATTTTCCCTGATAAGGAATCGAGACCGAACAGAATGAATGCACCCGCATATAGCATACTGGCCATTAATCCCGGATCGACTTCAACCAAAGTCGCATTATTCAATGACACCAAAAAAGTAATCCAGCAAGATTTGGAGCATGCCCAGGAAGATCTGGGACGATATAACCGGGTCTGGGACCAGATGATATTTCGTCGCCGTGCCGTTGAACAGTTTCTATTCGACAATTTCAAGGACGATACATCCCTGGATGGTGTTGCCGGTCGCGGTGGTTTATTCCGCTCGATTCCCGGTGGTGTATATAAAGTCAATTCTATTATGCTCAATGATGCGGAATCTGGTATTCAGGGGGAGCACGCCTCCAACCTCGGATGTGCGGTTGCGACGGCAATAGCCGAAAAGTATGGTTGCGAGGCGTACGTCGTGGACCCTGTCAGTACCGATGAACTGGAGTCGATAGCACGGTTTTCCGGGCATCCGTCGATTCAGCGACGCAGCCTCAGTCACGCGCTGAACCTTCATTATGTGGCGAGGACAGTCGCCGCACAGCTGGAGATAGAACTCGAAAAATCCCGGTTTGTAATAGCACACCTCGGCGGCGGAATTTCAGTCGCACCCCTCCTTGGCGGGCGAATTGTGGATGTGAATGATGCCAATAATGAGGGCCCATTCTCTCCTACCAGATCCGGTACGTTGCCTCCGCTGACACTGTCCAGATGGATTTTAGCTCAGGAACTGGATTTCCCGGAAGTGAAGGTGGAGCTACTGAAAAAAAGCGGGTTACAGGGTTATCTCGGTACTGCTGATGGACGATTAATTGAACAGAGAATCCGGGATGGTGATGAAACTGCAAGGGAAATTTTGGAAGCGATGGCCTACCAGATCGCAAAGGAAATTGCAGCGATGAGTTCAGTCTTATCCGGTAATGTCTACAGGATAATTCTGACTGGTGGACTGGCAAACTTTACGCGGCTTATGGAACTTATCACCGATCGGATCGACTGGATTGCGCCGGTGAAAATACACGCGGGCGAGTACGAAATGGAAGCACTCGCCGGTGGTGTCTATCGGGTACTCACCCAACAGGAACAACCCCGAAAATACCCCTCGGGAGAATTATTGTGATTCGTAATTTCAAAGCTTTGGTAAGACATGCCAAAGAGAATCCGGCTTTGCGTGTCGTAGTTGCCGGGGTGTCCAACGATGCCGTAATTCAGGCGATTGTGCAGGCAGAGGCTGAGGGATTTGCGGTGCCGGTTTTGGTGGGCGCGCCCGGGGATATACAGGATAATATACGCCGGTTCCCTGTCCCGGATTCTGTGGTAACGTTTTCAACTTCAGATGACGGGAACGAAATCGCCGGCAAATCAGTATCGCTTATCAAAGGCAATGAGGCAGATATACTGCTGAAAGGGAGCATAAATACATCAACCCTGATGAAGGCCGTTTTAGATAAAGAGACAGGAATTCGACAATCCACACTCCTGAGCGATCTTTTCCTGTTCGAGGATTCATCCCGCGACGGTAATCAACTTGTTGGGATAACAGATGGCGGCGTAGTCTTGTATCCGGATGTTGACCAAAAACAAATACTGATTGAAAACGCAATTCAGGTGTATCATGCATTGGGGAATCCAACACCGAAAGTGGCGGTTTGTGCGGCAATTGAGCGGGTCAATAAAAAAATGCCGCCAACGATAGACGCTATGGAGTTAAAACAGCGGTATGAGAACGGTGAAATCACAGGCTGTATTGTGGATGGGCCACTGGCTCTTGATTTGGCACTTTCGAAAAAGGCACTAGAAATGAAAGGAGTCCAGTCACCATTGCACGGTGTTGCAGACATTTTAATTATGCCGAACATCGAAGCGGCAAATCTGGTCGCAAAAAGCACCCAGTGCATCGCCGGGAAAGAAGCAGCGCACGTCATCATGGGGGCTACTGCCCCGGTCCTGATCCCCAGCCGTTCCGATACGGCTGAAGGGAAGTATTTGAGTATTGCCCTGGCTTCTGTTATTCGGGCGACAATGGCAAACCAATAAAAGTACTGCCATTTTGAGACTCTTGGAGGGGTGCCTGAGAAGAAGGACCTCCTTATCTTACTTGTTACCCTGAATAATTCATGGAACCTAAAAACCGTCTTAGCACCATCAAGCAAACGCCTTTCCATCCAATGTGTAAGTAATTTGTCCGACGTCATCCCTTTCCCGCAGGGATCTCTACGAGGCGACAAGCTCAGCCCCGGGAGGAGCCTCTAATGAGACGGAAGGCATCTCCTCACCAGAGATCCCTGCGGGTCTGGTAGGGCTAATGAGAAAGAGTGGCAGGAATTCGAGTGTAGAAAAATATTATCAACCACTTTCCGTCGCACTTCGACAAGCTCAGCATGACAGAAAGTGTAATGCTCGCAGTAAATCGAAGCTATCCAGTCACTCTGAGCTTGTCGCTTCGGGAGGAGTCTCTAGTGAGAATGAGCGGCTTCTTCTCGGGAGTGTCACTTTGTAAGATATGCCAGTACTTCGTGTAAATGGATTCTATGAATTATTTAGGGTAAAAAATCTCAGTTTATAAGTATAGACATATTTGGCAAGAAGATTTTTCGTTCCGCCCGGCATCAGCCGGACGCCACTCGGAATGACAGCGGGAATAATAGTTTTGGGTAAATTTTAATGGTAAGAGACGTTTTTATTTGCTTTCCTGATACTTCGCCAGCCATTTGTCGACCTCGGGAACCAGTTCTTCCATAATTCGCTCCCGGGTTTCCCGAAACGCCTGTCGGATATGTTCGGTGGATCCCCGGACATGAATCGGATCAGGAAAAGGAATATGCAGGCGCTCACCGTTCTCTGTCGGCACCAGCGGACATCGTTTACTGGCATTATCGCAGACCGTAATAATCAGGTCGAAATCATCGACCGGCAGTTCGTTCCAGTGCTGGGATTTATGGCGTCTGATGCTGATGCCAACCTCTTTCATCACTTCGATAGCCATGGGATGTACTACGCCGGAAGGATTACTCCCAGCGCTGTAAATCCGGGCGACATCGTCGTATTTATGCTTCAGTAACCCTTCAGCAATTTGACTCCGGCAGCTGTTACCTGTACAGACAACCAGGATGGCCGGTTTATCGTTGTCTGGTTTTTTCCAAAACATGGAGGAAAATATAAGAAATTCTGAAAGGAGGGCGAAGGAAAACCTTGTACAAGGTTGGAATTAAATGCGCTCATGCGTTACATTCACCAAAATTGTGAAAAGACAGGAGATACATTTCGATATGGACTATGATGAATTTTGGAGTATTGTCACCGGGTATCGGAAATCCCGTATAGTGCACACAGCCGTCATCTGGAAGTTTTTTGATTATATCGGTACAGGCACAACTGCGGAGTATATTGCGAAGAAGGCAAACACCGATGAACGGGCAACTGAACGGATCCTGAATGCCCTGGTGGGCATGGAAATCCTCCGTAAATCCGACGGCATATACCGGCACACGGAATTAAGCCGTTCCCAGCTTGTCGAACAGGGGGATGACAACTCCCTGGCCGGGGTGAGACATGCGCTCCAGAGTTGGGAAAACTGGGGGCAGCTTCCCGATATTGTAAAAACCGGCGAGTTGCCGGATCGGAAAAGGGTTTTTGATGATCCGGAACGTTACAGGACATTTATTCTGGCGATGCACCAGTACCAAAAACACCGGGCGGAACAACTCGTACGGCAGCTTCCGGTGAAATCCGGCGATACTATTCTGGATTGCGGCGGCGGCCCGGGAACGTATGCGAATACCTTTCAAAGACTGTATCCCGGAGCAGATGTGACATTATTCGATCTGCCGGACGCCATCGCAATCGCAAAAGAACTGAACGAAGGCGATCTGCCGATACAGTACATATCAGGTGATTTCTTTGAAGATGACCTGGGTGGTCCCTACGATTTGGTGTACCTGTCGAATATTATACACTCCTACAGCCCTGATCAGAATCTGGATTTATTGAACCGGATATATGCGGCTGTGAAAACCGGCGGGAGATTAGTGATCCGGGACCGATTTCTTGACGATTCGGAAACCAAGCCGCTTGGGGCCGTTATTTTTGGTATCCATATGCTGGTCAATAATCTGCAGGGAGGGACTTACTCTGTAAAGGAGTTACGGGAGTGGTTACAGTCAGTCGGGTTTGGGAAGGCTGAATACCAAGCAATCGAAGGGAACGGCGAAATAATAATTGCTGAGAAGCTGGACTAAGACGGGAAGCACTTTCATAAGGAGCATTCCGTGCGACCACATCCACGTTATTCTGAGCCGGGAGAAATGAAGAAGTGCAGTAGATATCCACTCAATACTCTAATTCGTTCATTTTGATTAATGTGATAACATCACTCACATCTCTTCTCAAATCTGGGAAGAAAAACAGAGGCTGTTACGCTTAATACAAGGCATAGCAGGGTTCCCTGGTCTGGCACAAACCTTGTATTATTAACTAACACAATAACGCCATTGTGCAGTTCGGCCCTATGTAAGGGAGGAGCATATGATTATTGGAATCACCCGGGATCGCGCCAATCAGGAGCACCGGGTTGCGTTAACGCCGGCGGGAGTCCAGACACTCCACAACGCAGGCCATTCGGTATTCATTGAAGAAGATGCCGGCCTTCATAGTAATTTCTATAATGATTATTACGAGAATGCTGGCGCCACTATTGTCTATTCCACCGAAGAAGTATACCAGCGGGCTGACCTGATAGTGAAAGTCTCGCCTCTGACTCCGGACGATTGTACCCACCTCCGTCGCAACCAGATCGTGTTCGGATTTCATCACATGGCGATCGAATCCCCGGCAGTTGTCGATTCAATTATTGAGAAGCAGGTTACGGCTATCGGGTACGAAATCATCGAAGATGATCACGGAGATCTTCCCATTCTCACTTCCATGAGCGAGATCGCAGGACAAATGAGCGTGCATGTTGGTGCGCATTATCTCCAGAATGAAAAACAGGGGCGCGGGATTCTCTTCGGTGGTATTCCCGGTGTTCCTCAGGCTGCGGTCGTTATCCTTGGGGCCGGAGTGGTCGGTATGAACGCAACCCGGGCCGCCATCGGGCTAGGAGGTCATGTGGTCCTGCTGGACAAGGACGTAAAAAAATTACGCCGGGCAAACGACATCTTTGGAAAAAAGATCACCACGGGCATAGCAAACGACCGGAACCTGAGAAAAGGGGTACAATTTGCGGATATCCTGATCGGTGCCGTCCTTATTCACGGAGATCGGACTCCACATCTGGTAACACGGGAACACGTACAATTAATGAAGCGAAAGGCAGTGCTGGTGGATGTTTCAATTGACCAGGGTGGATGTGTTGAAACCAGCAGACCAACATCGCTCGCCCATCCTGTATTCATTAAAGAAGACGTAATCCACTATTGTGTCCCGAATATGCCATCGAATGTCAGCCGTACAGCCACCTATGCCCTGACCAATGCCAATCTACCGTTCATAGAGGATATAGCAAATCTGGGGTTGAATAAAGCGGTTGAGCAAAACACGGCCCTCCGGCGGGGGGTCTACTTTTTCGAAGGGACCTGTACCCGGCAGCGTATTGCGAATCTGTATGACTTGGAATACCGGTCGATTGACAACCCGTTTTTGCGAAAATAGGAAGAGCCCCTTATGAGTTGGATCGATACGTTTCAATCAAAAAAAACCACGGCGGCGGAAGCGGTAAAGGTTATCAAATCCGGAGATAATGTCTTTATCCCGATTAGTTCCGGTGCTCCACAAAATTTGATTCCGGCTTTGATAAACAGAGGCCCTGAACTGAACGATGTAAAAATCCTCCATTTTTCCACCCTGGGGCCGGCACGATACACTGAACCGGAATTCGAGGGCCACTTCCGGCATATTGCACTGTTTGTTGGTGAAAACACACGGAAGGCGGTGAATGAAGGGCGGGCGGACTATGTCCCGGTATTTTACCATGAAGCACCGGCACTGTTCAAAGAGGGGGTATACAAGCTGGACGTGGCGATGATTCATGTCTCACCGCCCGATGAGCATGGCTTCTGCAGTTATGGCGTCGCGGTTGATGCAACAAAGCCGGCAGCCGAATCCGCAAAGGTCGTTATTGCTGAAGTGAACCCCAACATGCCGCGGACTCTGGGTGACAGTTTTATTCATGTGCGGAATATCGATTATATAGTGCCCACGGATTATCCGCTGGAGGAGTACCCAGCGGCGGAATTTACGGATACCCATGCAAAGATTGCCGAGCACATTGCCGGACTCATTGAAGATGGGGCGACTGTCCAGTTGGGAATCGGTGCCATTCCGGAAGCCATCCTGACATATCTCGACGATAAATCGGATCTGGGTGTGCATACGGAGATGTTCTCCGACGGCTTGATCGAGCTCATCGAACGCGGTGTGGTCACCTGCGCAGAAAAGACACTCCATCCGGGAAAAATCATTGCCACTTTCCTGATGGGGAGTCGAAAATTGTATGATTTCGTCGACAACAACCCCATGATCGAATTCCGCCCGGTCCATTATGTTAATGATCCGTTCGTCATTGCCCAAAACAGCAAGATGGTTGCGATTAACTCGGCATTACAGGTGGACTTCACGGGACAGATCTGTGCCGATTCTATCGGGCATAAGATATACAGCGGGTTTGGTGGCCAACTGGATTTTATCCGGGGAGCGGCTCATTCCAAAGGAGGCAAGCCGGTCATTGCCTTGCCTGCCACTGCCAGGGACGGCCAGGTTTCACGCATTGTACCGGAGTTATATGCCGGTGGTGGTGTGGTAACCACCCGCGCGGATGTGCATTATGTCGTGACAGAGTATGGCGTGGCAAATTTACACGGGCGAACGATCCGCGAGCGTGTGAAAGCATTAGTGGAAATCGCAGCACCCCGGTTTCGGGATGAGTTATCAACGAAGGCGAAAGAACTTAATTATATCTGACGAGTCCAACACTGAAAACAAAGGAAAATGTATGAGTGGACGGAAGTCGCGCGGAATGGTTTTTTTTCGGGTAGAAGAATGCAAAGGCTGTGAATTATGTGTGGACGCCTGTCCGGTGAATGTACTGGAATTATCACCGGAATTTAACAGTCATGGTTATCATCCATCGACCTATAAGGGTGAAGGCTGCACCGGATGCGGGGTTTGTTATTACGTCTGCCCGGAACCGGGTGCGATAAAGGTATACAAGCGATATGATCCTGAAACACAGGCGGCGGAGGTGCAGTAATGGCAAAAATGTTGATTAAGGGCAACGAGGCCATTGTTAAAGGTGCACTTCTGGCCGGATGCGAGGCGTATTTTGGTTATCCGATTACGCCGGCATCTGAGATCGCCGAGGCGGCTGCCCTGTATTTCCCGGAGGTTGGCGGCACGTTCCTGCAGGCGGAAAGTGAAGTCGGTGCAATTAATATGGTCTACGGCGCTGCCGGTGCCGGCCAGCGTGTGATGACGGCATCATCAGGGCCGGGAATCAGCCTGAAGCAGGAAGGTGTTTCCTATATTGCTGGTTCGGAACTTCCGGCAGTCATCGTTGACATTATGCGAGGGGGACCGGGCCTGGGTAATATCGCGCCTGAGCAGGCGGATTATAACCAGGTTGTCAAGGGGGGCGGACATGGTAATTATAAGGCTATTGTGTTAGCACCTAACAGTGCCCAGGAGATGTGTGATCTTACCATACTGGCGTTCGATCTCGCGGATAAGTACCGTAACCCGGTCTATGTTCTTGCCGATGGATTTATCGGGCAGATGATGGAACCGGTGGAATTTCCGGAGCCGAAACGGGATATCCCGGAAAAGCCATGGGCTGTGAAAGGTACTGCTGAGACAAGTGATAACCTGATCTCATCCATAGAACTCGATCCCGACGATTTGGAAGAACATAACAGAAAATTGCAGCAGAAATATCACTCGATGCGCGAAACCGAAGTGAGGTATCAGGCCTATCACTGTGTGGATGCCGAGGTCATCCTGATTGGGTTCGGGATTGTTTCACGGGTGATACACTCTGCCGTCGATGAACTTCGAAAAATGGGTGTCAAAGCCGGGATGCTCAGGCCGATCACCCTGTTCCCGTTTCCTTCCGAGGTTCTGCAGCAATACGCAGCACAGGTCAGCAAATTCTGGGTCATGGAATTAAACAACGGCCAAATGGTGGATGACGTCCGGCTGGCCGTGGGAAATAATGTTCCCATAAAATTCCACGGCAGAATGGGTGGAAATGTCATGAGCACTGACGAGATTATTGAAAAAGTACTGGAGGATAAATCGGCATGAGCGGAAATATTCTGGAAAAACCCCAATCGTTCTATTCGGAATTCAACCGTAAACCCGGTGCTGATACCCTCACCACCCATTATTGCCCGGGCTGCGGTCACGGCGTACTCCATAAACTAATCGCTGAGACGCTCGATGATTTTGGTGTCCGGGAGAAAACGATTTTTGTGAGCCCGGTTGGTTGCAGCGTCTTCGGGTATTACTACTTCCATACTGGGAATGTGCAGGCTGCACATGGACGTGCCTCAGCCGTTGCGACTGCAATAAAGCGTGCCAATCCGAACAGTATCGTGATCAGTTATCAGGGTGATGGCGATTTGGCCGGCATTGGCGGGAATAATATTCTGCAGGCAGCGAACCGTGGCGAGAATTTCACCACGATTTTTGTGAACAATGCCATCTATGGAATGACCGGCGGGCAAATGGCTCCAACCACCATAATCGGGCAGTCCACTACCACAACTCCGCGTGGCCGGTCTCAGGAAAATGAGGGGTACCCGCTTCGGGTTTCCGAGCTGTTGGCAACGCTGGAGGCTCCGGTGTATATTGAACGCGTTTTAATTGGCGATCCGAAGTATACGATGAAGGCACGGAAGGCCATCAGGAAAGCCATTAAAGCCCAAATCGAAGGCAAGGGATTTTCCATGGTCGAGGCCCTCTCAGCCTGTCCTTCCGGCTGGAAGATGACACCGGTCGAGGCCAAAAACTGGGTGCAGGACGTATTGGTGGAGTATTTTCCGCTTGGCGTCACCAGGGATAAAATTGCAGAAGTCGAAGGACGCGTTCACAGCGAAAACGGCAACGGACGAAAACCACTTTCCGACACAGAATTGATGGAAAAAATTGATATCCCGTCAGGGGAGGCTGAGACGACCTATTCCCTCCCGGAAGTTGAGGAGCAATACAGGCATGCGGAAATCAAGATCGCCGGCTTTGGTGGCCAGGGAGTGCTGTCCCTCGGGGTTGCGTTATCCCAGATGGGCATGCTCCAGCAGTACCACGTGAGTTGGTTACCCTCGTACGGGCCTGAAATGCGGGGAGGTACTGCCCACTGCCATGTAAAATTAAGCCATAACCCGATTGGAGCTCCGCTCATTGAAAAGCCGACAATCCTGGTGGCCATGAATAAGCCTTCTCTCGATAAATTCGAAGAGACGGTCGTGGACGGTGGCGATATTTTTTATAATAGTTCGCTGATCGATACACCGCCTAAACGATCTGACGTGAATGTGATTCCGATTAATGCAACAGAAATTGCCGATGACCTGGGAAATACCAAAGCGGCGAATATGGTGATTCTTGGTGCCATCATTGCCAAAACAGGGCTCTTGGACAAAGAAGCGGTGCTGGCGGAGATGAAGCAGATAATCAAAAAAGAAAAGTATATAGACCTGAACAAAAAAGCCGTGCAGGCCGGCTTCCAAGCCCTGCAATCCGTATCCGAATAATCCGTACCTAACTTCCGTATGGTGAATTGCCCTCTCTTCCCCGGGGAGGGCAATTTTTTTAAGAGCCATGTTTCAAGACCCAAGAGCCAAGAACCAAGAACCAAGAACCAAGAGCCAAGAGAAAGAGGGATCGCATTGGGACAGAGAATGCCGAGAAAAACAAAAAGAACACAAAATATTGAGCCACCCCGGAAGGGGCTCTCGCGGAAGGAGTCCCAAGGACCTGCCGGAGCGAAGATACGCGAAGAAACACGAATGAATAAAACAACACGCGACAAACAACGAACCACGAACAACCAACAAAGAAAGCGGCTAAAGCCTTGACTACCAACAAGATCGGAGTACCAAACCGGGGACTGTGGACACAGGACTCATGACGCTTTTACCAGTAACACTTTAACACAATAACACAGTTTTCAATGAACACTTGCTCCAGGAAGTCAGAGGGACGTCTCCCGTGAGAGTCTCTTCCGGGAAATACTATTATACTTCGCCACTTTTTACCCTGAAAATAACTATTTGGATGGGATATCGGGGGTGCCTACCTTTAATCGGATTTTGGTCTTTTTATGCTGGTTCAATGGGTTGTAAACAGGAAAAATGAAACAAGCCAGGTACAGTTCTCCATTGTGGATAATCGCCGTTGCCATGGTCTTTACGGGGATGACCTCTGGCCAACCGATGGATGTGCCATCCTATCACTTGGTGGAGATCCGGTTACCCGATCAGGATGATCTGTCCACTCTTCGGCAATTAGGATTTGACTTCGAAAGCGCTCATAATGTAAAGTCCAATTCGATCCGATTAATTATTCGCGAGGATAGGTTGCAGCTCCTTGATGAAAACGAGTTGCGGTACACCATACTGCAGGAAAAGATGGGATCACAGTATGCAAAACGCGCAAAAGAGACCCGGCGTATTGAATTACCGGATGAATTCGGTTATGGCAGCCTGGCTGGATTTTATACTTTCGATGAAATGATAGCCTGGCTGGATACGCTGCACATGCTGTATCCGGATATCGTCAGTGAAAAGAACAGTATTGGAACGACTATTGAAGGCCGGAAACTCTGGGCGGTGAAGATTTCCGATAATTGCGAAGAAGACGAGGATGAACCGGAAGTGCTATACACGGGTTTGCATCACGCCCGTGAGCCGGTCTCGATGATGTCGGTGCTGTATTTTATGCATTGGTTAACCTCGAATTACCCATCGGAACCTGACGCCGCCTGTCTTGTGAATGAACGGGAGATGTGGTTTATCCCCTGTGTCAATCCCGACGGGTATGTGTACAACCAAAAGTTCTATGAAGACAGTAATGGCAAAACGCTTGGCATGTGGCGAAAAAACAAACGAGATAATAACGGCAACGGGATCTTCGAATGGATGGAAGACGGTGTTGATTTAAACCGGAATTACGGGAATCACTGGGGACCGGAGTATACGGGCTCCTCAGGTGACCCCGGGGCGGAAACCTATCGCGGGGAATCGGCGTTTTCGGAACGTGAAACCAGCGCTGTCAGGGATTTCGTCCTCTCGCACTCGTTCCGTGCGGCCCTCAATTATCATACTTTTGGTGACCTGATGATCTACCCGTTTGGATATCAACCTGGAACCTATCCCCCCGAGCCGGATTATTCGGTTTTTCGGGACCTGGCCAGGCGGATGACAGACTATAACGGCTATCACCAGGGGACCGGACCTGATATTTTATACGTGACGAACGGCGGTTCCGATGACTGGATGTACGAAGGAACACCGAACCAGACTATTTTTGCCATGACCCCGGAAGTAGGAAGTGCGGATGATGGGTTTTGGCCACCACCGGACAGATTGATCCCGCTGGTCCGGGAAACCCTCCACCAGAACAAGTTACTCGCATTTGCTGCCGGCGCTTATCCTCAATCGGATATAGTCACAATCGAGGCTCCCGGGGAATATCCCATGCCAGGAGATACAATCCTGATTCAAATCCCTGTGGTGAACCGCGGACTGGAATCAACAACACCAGATTTTCAGATGACAATCAGAAACTTGGGAAATGTTGCGAGTTTCCGGGATTCCACTTTTTATGTCGGGGAGATTGCGGGCCACACTTCAGATACACTGGTTTTTCCTGCTGTAGTGAATTCCTATACTATGAACGGACAACCCTGCCAGTTGGAAATTCGGTCAACAGACGGACCATTCGCACACATTGATACCATGGAATTTCGTCTTGGGGTGCCTCTGTTCTATGATAACGCTGAAAATGGCATGGGCAATTGGAATACCGCGCATTGGGGCATCGCTAATTGGAGCTATGATGACTCCCACAGTTTCACCGATTCGCCTGAAGGGCAGTATTCAGACTTTTCCGAAGAGGCGATCAGTTTAAACCGTTCTCTGGATTTTTCCGGCGTTATCGATCCTGAATTACACTTTAGTATGTATTGTGCCACCGAAGCAGATTACGATATTGCCCAGGTTCAGATTTCCACCGATAGCGTGAACTGGTCATCATTGGCCGGGGAGTATACGAGACCGGGATCCGGGGCTGGCGCACAGGAACCTGGGGAGTACGGGTATGACGGACAACGTGGATGGATAAATGAGCAGATTGATCTCAATGACTACACCGGAGAAAAAGAGGTGTATCTTCGGTTGGTGATGAAAGCGGATGAAGGGGGCAGGGGCGACGGGATCTATTTCGATGATTTCATTGTTTACGGCACCGAACAGCCGGAAGAACCGCTCGTTTTTGTTACTCCGGAATCGTTTAACTTTGAGTTACCGCTCGGGAGTTGGGATGAACTCCAGTTAACCGTAATAAATCAAGGGGCTGATACGCTGCATTATTCCATCCGGGAGGAAGTTTCCGCCGTTGTTGACGAGGAGCACACTTTACCGACGTTACCACAAAATAATGGCCTCCTGGGAGTGCTGCGGGTTCTTGCCCGGGAAGTTGTTCAATCTGAATTGCGGACCGCTTTCCAGGAGGTTCCTGACGAACTACACCGCGTGCCGGGCACTCTTGCAAGTGAAACAATTATTCAGGATTCAGTTGGCGAAAAGTTTGGTGAACAACCAGGCATTCTTCAGCCGGATATCCGATCGGTCACTATCGAAACGGATACCGTCTCAACGGGACAGCGTACGATGATCGATATTCATCTGCAGGCCCCCGTGACCGACACGCTGATCGGGTTTATCAGTTTAGATACTGATCAGAATCATGGGACCGGTAGTTATCCGGCAGCGTTCGGTTTCCTGCCCGGGAGCGTGAGTATTGGTTCCGAATATGAGGTAATCGTATTACCGGAAGGGCTCCGTTTTTCCGGAAATTCCGTGACTGATTCCTCACTGTATATACCTGATGGGAGTGCTCTGGTGGTGGATATGTCCGATACCTCAATAGCCGGGATCGGCAGTTGTGCCATGCCAGAACCGGATCTGGTGCAGATCACTTTACTTCCTGGCACAGATTCCCTTGAGATGGATGGGAGCCGGTTCAACCTGGCGGTATCCTGTCTGACAGGTTCGCTTACCGATACTAATGTGACTGGAATTCCCGATTTTGCTCCGAATATCGGGCACGGTACTTATGGGAAGGAACTGGGAGCGTCATGGCTGGCAGTGGCACCAGCATCGGGACACGTTCTACCCAACAGTCAAAGTTATGTGCGGTTACCAGTGGTTGCCTCGACTACTCAGGATTCATTATCCGCCAACTTGTATCTTACCTCGAACAGCGCACAGCGGGATTCCATCGCAGTACCTGTGAATCTATCAGTCGTTCCAAAGCCGGAAGCGTACATAACAGTGCCCAGATCTGTTGTCTCCGATACACTTGTCCCGGGTTACCGTATGCATTCGATCATTGAAATCAGCAATGCAGGTGCGGGAGGACTCACGTTCTTTGTCGCTGATACAGCCGGAGAGGATTGGCTGAAAGTCATACCACAGGCAGGTTCGGTTGAGGAGCAAATGACCCGCTCTATTCAACTGGTGTATTCCCCGGATTCAACGGCAGACAGCACGCATTTTCATGGAAATATCTTTATCGCCAGTACCAGTATTACTGACAATCTTCTGAGTATCCCGGTTGAACTGGTTATCGGATACGGTGAAGTCGCATACCGCGGTGATATGAACCGGGATGAGAAAATTCTGAGCGATGATGTGGCACTCTTAAAATCTATGATATTATCTCCCGGTACACCGAGCGCCTATCAGCATTGGGCCGGGGATGTGAACCGTGACGGACAACTGGATGTGAGGGATATTGTTGCCCTGTTAAATTCCATGTCTTCTGAATTGCAAATTTTTGATCCCGAAATAGAGTAAAGGAATTCAGAGTAGTATCACATGACAGAATCCGAAGTTATTTTACGCGAATTCCCGCCCAACCCTCATCTTGTCAATTACCATACGCGCAGACAACTGACAACCATGATGTCAGAGCGTTATACACCCAAATCGGAGAATTATCCCGAGAAATGGATTGCCGCACTTGCAGATATCCTTGGGTTAACAAATATCCACCTCATGCGGCATAAGCTGCGGCTGAAACGCAACCCTGACCTTCCGTGGGAAACTATCGCGCATGCTATCGAAACCGTCCTGCGAGCGTATTGGAAGGCTATTGAGATTCAATCAGCACCCGAAGATGTTGAAGCGCACAGAGATTTTAAATTGCCAGAAAAATTACACTTCGAAGACAGGAAAGTATATGAGGGCGTTCGGCACGCACAGCAATATTATCTTGCTGAAAGACTATACGGGATCAAAGGGATTACGACGGTAGTTTTTTACAGAGATACGCTCACCATCAAACGCGGATACTGTTATCAGTGGAGAGAATTAGCACCGCAAATCAAAAAAGAATTGCAGGTGTATGATTCTGTGAGGGATTAACGTAATTCCACAAAGGGAGAAACCATGGTAAAGCGAATAATAAATATCGATGATGTAGATTTTGATAATGTTACAAGGGGAGAAATTTATGCTTGGTCCCGCAAGAAGATCACGGCGAACCTGGATTCGGAAAAACTGGGAGCGAGCATGTATGAAATTTCGCCCGGCAAGCGGGCATTCATGTATCATTATCACTATGCCAACGAAGAGCTGTTCTATGTGTTGTAAGGAAACGGCATCGTCCGGACAACTGAAGGGAATAAATCGATAACTGCCGGGGACGTCGTTGCAGCAGTATCCGGTAAGGATGGCGCGCACCAGATTATCAACAACTCCGAGACGCCGCCTCGTTATTTAGCTGTGAGCACAATGTTCGGGCCGGAAGTGGTGGAATACCCTGACTCGGAAAAGGTATTTGTGATGACCAATAAGGCTCCCGGCGGAGACAAAAAGCGTCGGAATGTCAGTCTGGTGTTTAAAAAGTCCGATGCCACCAGTTACTGGACGGACGAGCCGGAAGGACCTCAGGCATTTTCAACGACACGGACATCCTCAGGTACTTCATCCCGCTCGATTAACCAGTTAATTGTATCCTCGAGTATACGGAGCAATGGCCGGTAGGAATAACCGAGATCTTTTTCGGCCTTTGCCGAGCTGAAGTTCAGGAATTTTCCGAAATTATCCTGCACAAATTCAGGGGTAAGAAGCGGCTCACTGTGTAAAAATCCGGCCAGCCATTTGGTTGGGTAGGCTAATACTTTGGCGGTATTTGCGTTCACCTTTATTGCCGGAGCGGATCGGGTACTCATCTCTGCAATCTGGTGAAAAAGATCATCGATTGTGATTTGTGTTCCTCCGAGAATATATCTTTCTCCCGGCAACCCGTGCTTTTCTGCCAGTAGCATCCCATTGACGACATCCCGGACGTCCGTGACGGTGAAGGCGCTGTCATAGGAGAATGGGATCTTACCGTTAAGGAAATCCCGAACAAGCCCGTTGGAGGGCGTGATACGATAGTCACGCGGGCCAAGTACCAGCCCCGGTAGCACGAATACAACATTCAGTTCGTATTCTTCCGCCAGCTGGTGAGCGAGCTGTTCTGCGCGAGCTTTTGCTACATAATAGGGGGATTCCGGATCGGTGTTCCAGTGACTTTCATCCAGGCTATGATCGAAAGAATTGCCTCCGCCAATTGCAGCCACAGAACTCGCATAAATAATTTTTCTGATGCCACGTTCTTTTGCTGCGGCCATTACATTGCGGGTCCCTTCGACAGCAGGCTTGATAATTTCGATTTCCGGATTGACGGCTGACGTCTTATACACGGCTGCTGTATGGTATATGACATCACAGCCCTGCATGGCCTCTGCCAATGATTCCTCAACGAGAAGATTGGCTTCAACGGTGTCAACACCCAAATCCCGGATAGGCTCGGTATTGCTGGTAGACCGAATCATTGCCCGTACGGTGCGATTCTCTTCCAGCAATGCTTTGCACAAATTGTTTCCGATATGACCGGTGGACCCCGTGACTAAGACTGGCATACGCGCCCCGTTTGGTTAATTGAACTGCCTGTTAAATAATGCAACTCCTGTAAATCCGGAGTCTGTTTCCGTCCGCATATTCCAATTGAATTTTTTACGAATATAGATTAAGATCACGCATAATTAAACCAATACTACGACAAAATACAATCAAACAACTTGTTATTCGTTTGTTCGACTCCAAATTGTCTACACAGAAGGAAACATAGATGAGTGAAAGGATTAGCTTTTTTGAACAGGTAAACCGAAGCTTTGATAAAGCCGCCCGGTATACAGAGCACTCCCAGGGGCTCCTGGATCAAATTAAAGCGTGTAACAGTGTGTATCACATTTCATTTCCTCTGGAGCGGGATGACGGCTCTATCGAAGTAATCCAGGCATGGCGTGCGGAGCACAGTCATCATAAGCTCCCGGTGAAGGGGGGGATTCGGTACGCGATGAGTGTGAATGAAGACGAGGTGATGGCGCTTGCTGCATCGATGACCTATAAATGCGCTATTGTCGATGTGCCGTTTGGCGGGGGGAAAGGAGGAATTAAAATCTCCCGGCCCCGGTATTCTAGTAATGAGCTGGAACGACTCACCCGGCGGTATACTTTCGAGTTGATTAAAAAGAATTTTATCGGTCCGGGCTCCGATGTACCGGCCCCCGATTACGGTACCGGTCCACAGGAAATGTCCTGGATTGCCGATACCTATATGGCGATGTCCAACAATGAATTAAATACGATGGCTTGTGTGACCGGAAAGCCGGTCTCACAGGGGGGTGTCCGGGGCCGTCTGGAGGCGACAGGACGCGGCGTCTATTTTGGGATACGGGAGGCATGTGATAACGCCGAGGATATGAAAGCGCTGGGCATGCGTACCGGGCTCGGAGATAAAACGTTTATCATCCAGGGGCTGGGAAATGTCGGATATCATGCGGCGAAATTTATGCAGGAGGGTGGCGCAACGCTTGTTGGTGTGTCAGAATATGAAGGCGGCATATATAATCCGGATGGGATGGATGTTGATGAGATTGTTCAGCACCGAAAAGAAAATGAATCTATTCATGATTTTCCGGGTGCGGAGAATGTAGACTCATCGCTTGAAACACTGGAAAAAGAATGTGATATCCTGATTCCGGCGGCGCTGGAAAACCAGATAACAAAAGAGAATGCGCACCGCATACAGGCGACAATCATTGGAGAAGCAGCCAATGGGCCCGTCACCGCCGATGCTCATGAAATTCTTATGGATAATGGCGTATTCATTATTCCGGATTTTTACCTGAATGCCGGCGGGGTGACAGCATCCTATTTTGAGTGGCTCAAGGACCTGTCACACGTCAGGTTCGGTCGCATGGAAAAACGATTTGAAGAGACGTCAAACCGACGTATCTTAAATGCCGTCGAAAAATTGACGGATAAACAATTCCCGGAAGAAGCCAAAAAAATCGCAGCGCAGGGCCCGAGTGAAGAAGATCTGGTGAATTCTGGTTTGGAGGAGACCATGGTTCTCGCATATAATGAAATTCGGGAAATTAAGAAGCAATATGGCGAAGAAGTTGATATGCGAACTGCAGCATTCATCGATGCAATTAACAAAATAGCCCGCTCCTACACCGAGTTAGGTATTTTTCCGTAAATCTTTTGTTCGGTGCAGTGAATTAAATAGTATAGTACTCCGTCTATTAGTACAGAGTGCGTGTAACAAAGGAGTCAGCATGTCACAGTCAGGATATTATCGGTTTCCTGCAATCCATAATGACAAGGTCGTTTTCGTCAGCGAGGATGATCTCTGGCGGGTCCCGGTGCAAGGTGGGATCGCATTCAGACTTACGTCCAACCGCGGTGAGGTAACGCGTCCGAGATATTCTCCGGATGGTCAAAAAATTGCCTTTACCGGGAAGGAAGAGGGGCATAATGAAGTATATGTTATGCCGGCGGAAGGCGGTGGGGCAGATCGTTTAACGTATCTTGGCACGAATTCTCTGGTTGTTGGCTGGTCCAGAGATGGTAAATCCATTGTATTTACGAGCAATGCGGCTCAGCCATTCATCCGGATGAATGCGCTCTGGAAAATCGCGGTAGATGGCGGGCTTCCCGAACAATTACCGTATGGAATTGCACACGATATCTCTTTTGGCGATGATAATCAAATCGTCCTTGGTCGCAATACCACAGACCCGGCACGATGGAAGCGGTATCGGGGCGGCACCGCCGGAGTGCTCTGGATCGATAATAACGGCGATGGTGAATTTACGCGGTTTGCGGATCTGGACGGCAACCTGACATCGCCCATGTGGATCCGGGAGCGAGTTTATTTTATCTCCGATCATGAGGGGATTGGGAATTTGTACTCGGCAACTCCGGATGGCAATGAGGTACACCAACATACTGACCATCAGAAATTCTATGTCCGAAATGCCGCCAGCGATGGTAGGTCTATCGTCTACCATGCCTGCGGTGATTTATTTGTATTCGACACCGAAACCGGCAAAAGCCGGCAAATCCCGGTGGACTACCGAAGCCCCCGTATTCAGCGAAACCGAAAATTCGTGAACCCCGGGAAATACCTGGAAGATTATTACCCGCATCCGAATGGCCATTCACTTGCGGTTACTTCCCGCGGGAAACCGTTCACATTTGCAAACTGGGAAGGTGCTGTAGAACAACATGGTGAACCCAACGGTGTCCGTTATCAGATGGCGCGGTGGCTCCACGATGGTGAGCGGCTGGTGGCGGTCTCGGATGCTGGCGGGGAAGAACACCTCGTTATTGTATCTCCGGCCCCGGACAACCCGGTGCAAACTTTGAACGACTTGGATATCGGCCGACCATTGGATTTGCATCCCTCACCGACGGAAAACAAGGTGGCGTTTTCCAACCATCGCCACGAATTGTTGTTGGTTGATTTGGATGCCCGGTCAGCAACTGTCCTCGATCGAAGTGAATTTCAGCGATTGCGCGGGGTTGCCTGGTCGCCTGACGGCCAGTGGATAGCCTATAGTTGTGCCGAAACCCAACAGACCTTCTCACTAAAAATTTGCCATGCGGAAAGTGGCGAAATTTATCCTGTCACTCCACCGAGATTCCGGGATGTTCGTCCCTCATTCGACACGGAAGGCAAGTATCTGTATTTCCTGTCGTATCGCGAATTCAATCCGGTGTATGACAGCATGTATTTTGACCTGAACTTCCCGCGGGGAATGCGTCCTTACCTTATTACGCTACGCAAGGATATTCCCTCACCATTTATACCAGAGCCGAAAGCGCCAAGCGGAACTAATTCAAATACGAAAACCGGTGAACATACCCCTGACTCTGAGGAGCCTGCAGAAGTCACAATAGATTTTGACGGAATAGACCACCGGATTGTTGAATTCCCCGTACCCGAGGGGCGATACCAGCAAATTCATGGCGTTCAGGGGAAAGTGGTATTTAGTGTGCTTCCGGTGAAGGGTGCACTGGATCGTGATATTTTCTCCGGATCCCCCAGCGCCAATGCAACCCTGGAGTATTATGATTTTTCCAAACAGAAGAAAGAAACCCTCGCAAAGAAGGTGACCTCCTTTAAAATCGCCTCCAAAAGCGAGACTCTGGTTTATCGTTCAAAGAATAAATTACGCGCCCAAAAGATTGAACCGTTAAATACTAACAAATCCAGTTCCAAGCCGGGCCGGGAAAGTGGCTGGATTAATTTATCCAGGGTGAAAGTCTCTGTTGATCCGGTGAAGGAATGGCACCAGATGTACACGGAAATCTGGCGCCTGCAGCGGGAACATTTCTGGACCGATGATATGTCCGGCGTGGATTGGAGCCGGGTATACAAACGGTACCGGCCACTGCTCGATAAGATCAGCACGCGATCAGAGTTTTCCGATCTCATTTGGGAAATGCAGGGGGAGCTCGGAACCTCCCATGCCTATGAAGTTGGCGGCGATTACCCGGGACAACCAACCTACAAACAGGGGTTCCTCGGAGCGGATTATACCTACGATGGAAAACAGGATGCGTACATCTTATCCAATTTCATCCATGGCGATTCCTGGAAGGATAACAGCAATTCCCCGCTTTTACAGGTTGGGGCCGACATACAGGAGGGTGACGTCCTCGTTGCCATCAATGGACAACCGGTAAGCAAGGAGGTTCCTCCGCATGCATTACTGGTAAATCAATCCGGTAATGAGGTTAAGCTCGCCCTGAAAAAACCGAACCGGGAGGAGACTGTCGCTGCCACAGTCAAGACATTGAAAAGCGAAACCGATGTCCGGTACCGGCAATGGGTTGAGCAAAATCGTCGGTATGTCCGGGATAAAACCGACGGGAAGGTTGGATACGTACACATTCCCAATATGGGACCCAAGGGTTATGCGGAGTTTCACCGGTATTATCTGGCGGAAGTGGATAAAGAATCGTTGATAGTGGACGTTCGGTTTAATGGAGGGGGGCATGTCTCGCAACTTATCCTGGAAAAACTGGCTCGTGAGCGCATCGGATATGACGTGCAACGCTGGGGTGAGCCGGAACCGTATCCAGCTGAATCGGTGCTCGGTCCGATTGTGGCGTTGACCAATGAGCATGCCGGTTCGGATGGCGATATTTTCAGCCATTGTTTTAAACTGATGGACCTTGGAACTCTGATTGGAAAGCGGACCTGGGGCGGTGTCATCGGAATCTTTCCCCGGCATGCTCTTGTGGATGGGAGTATCACTACCCAGCCGGAGTTCTCCTTTTGGTTTAAAGACGTGGGCTGGGGAGTCGAAAATTACGGGACTGAGCCGGATATCGAGGTGGATATCGCACCCCAGGATTACAGAGAGGAGAAAGATCCGCAATTAGATAAAGCGATTGAGGTTATCCTCAAGCAGATGGAAGAACATCCGCCAGATATCCCCGATTTCAGGGATAAACCGGATCTGTCGCTGCCAACGTAGCCAGAAATTGGGTATTAGGAATAAGGAAATACGCTGACCGCCGATCACGGACGCACGCCCCAGGACAACTTGAACACTCGAATACTGTCGTTGACGTACTCCTTTATTTATACGTCCCTGAATCATAAATTATTTTAATATTCTCTTGTGGAAAATTAATCAAGAACAGAAAGGATATTCTGCCGTGAAAAAGAGACTTCTAACCCGTTTTCTGTCGTTTGGTTGTGCGATTTTTCTGGTTCTTACTCTCCAAATAAGTAAAGGATATTCAGCTGATATGTCAGAGTTTACCTCTTATGATGTCGCCAAATTGAAAACTGTTGGAAGCGTCCATATTGCGCCGGATGGGCAGAGGATTGCGTATACTCTTTCGGTGCAGCGCAATCCGTTTGAAGAGGATGATGGAAGCGCTTGGTCGGAATTGCATTTAGTCGGCAACAATGGCAAAACAAGACCATATGTCGTTGGGAAAGTTGATGTTTCGGATGTTGCCTGGACACCAGATGGGAACGCCGTCACATTCATCGATAAACGGGATGACGATAAAGAGCGCAGTTTGTATAAGATCAGTATTGATGGTGGAGAGGCCCGACAAATTCTTGAGCATACAAATGGAATACGCGCCTATTCCTGGAGCCCGGATGGCAAGCGCATCGCTTTTTTATCGAAGCAGGCGAAAAGCGAAGAAGAGACGGAACTCGAAGAGCAGGGCTTTAACCAGGAGGTCTACGAGGAGGACTGGCGACCGGTCCAGGTCTGGATTTACGATTTTTCCGCGAAGGAGTCCGAATCGCAGTTGGTTGGTCTTGAAGGCTCTGCTTCCGAATTACACTGGAGCCCGGACGGTAAATACCTCGCTGTGGCGCTCGCGCCGACTTCACTTATCGATGACCATTACATGTTCCGGCGCATTCGTATTGTCGATGTGGCATCGGGTAATATTGTTACGAAAATCGATAACCCCGGTAAACTCGGCGATGTTCGGTGGAGCCCTGATGGCGAGAGCCTGGCGTTTGCTTCCGGGATTGATACACACGATCCCAGCGCAGGACGACTTATGGTAGCGGATGTGAAATCAGGTGAGTTCCGGAATTTGCTTCCCGGATTTAAGGGGCATGTGGATGCTATCGAATGGGTGGACATTAACACGATAGGCTATATCGCTTCTGAGAGCGTGTGGACCACATTCAACACGATTTCCAGAAACGGTAATTCGCAACAGACCCTGATCAATAAGCAGGGGCCAATACTTGATGGATTTACGCTTTCAAGTGACGGGAAGACCGCCGCATTTGACGTGGAATCACCGGAGCATCCGGATGAGGTTTACTTGTATAAATTCGGCGAAAAGTTACATCGGCTGACGGATCACAATCCCTGGTTAAAAAACAAAAATTTCGGGGATCAGGAAGTAATCACCTGGGTAGCTCGTGACGGACTGGAACTCCAGGGTGTGCTCGTTAAGCCGGTTGATTACAAAAAGGGCAAGCGGTATCCGTTGATTTTATCAGTCCATGGCGGACCGGAGTCCCATGATTCTAACGGATGGTTAACCGGCTATTCCGATCCCGGTCAAGTTGGCGCTAATCAGGGGTTTGCGGTATTTTATCCCAATTATCGCGGCAGTACCGGGCGCGGAGTCGAATTCCTGAAATCCAGCCGGAACGATCCCGCCGGGAAAGAATTTGATGACTTGGTTGATGCCCTCGATCACTTAGTTGAGTCCGGTCTAGTGGATAACGATCGGGTCGGCATAACCGGCGGATCATACGGAGGATATTCTTCTGCCTGGGGAGCGACTTACTACTCGGATCGATACGCCGCCAGCGTGATGTTCGTGGGGATCAGCGATAAGATATCAAAGACCGGTACATCGGATATTCCGCAGGAATTATTTTTGGTCCACGATTCCACCTGGCCATGGCAGGATTGGAAGCATTATTTGGAGTCCAGTCCGATTTACTACGTTGAAAATGCATACACGCCGCTGCTTATTATGCACGGGGAAAATGACACGCGGGTGAATCCGGGGCAATCCATGGAATTGTACCGTTTTCTGAAAGTCCGGGGGGAGACACCGGTTCGATTGGTTTTCTACAAAGATGAAGGTCACGGAAACAGGAAAGCGGCAGCCCGTCTGGATTACAGTCTCCGGCTGATGCGCTGGATGAATCACTACCTTAAAGAAGATGGCGGCGATCCGCCGAACTATGAGATCGAATACAAAGAAGATGCGCTGAGGTAAGATGATTTATGCACAAGAACTACTAATAAATTGAGCAAACAAGAGGGGGCAGACGGAAGTTTGCCCCTTTTTTTTTAACCTGAATAATTCATGAATTCGAAAATAATGTCTATTTTCCGCTAGGATGCGTCTTTTCTTCTCAATGCTTGCGCACCAGTTCCGGCGTCTACCCTTCGACAAGCTCAGGATGACGCCTCTCGGAGTCACTCTGAGCCTGTCGAAGAGTGGCAAACTCTTTGTCTAGCAAATGTGGGGGATTTCCCAAATTCTAGTGGAAAATAAATTCATGAATTATTCAGGTTAAATGTGAGTTAACATTCGAAATACGGACTAATGAGCATATTTTTTTTGGGAGTATCAGGTTATTTAATATGAATAGCACCGTCATTCCTCAACGGGATCCCTATGGGATATGGCGGGGTATTTGATACGTTGTCAAGTGTTGTAGGGTTTGAACCCCTTTTTAAATCAAATTAATCTTTGGAAAATACAGGAGAGGATTCAAATGTCTGATACACAAAATGCACTCATTATCGGAGCAAACCGCGGACTCGGTCTGGAATGGACCCGCCAGTGGTTGGGCAGGGATGTCAATGTTTTTGCTACTGCAAGGAATCCTGACGATGCCAGGGAATTACAGCAGTTGAAGCAACATGCAAACGGGATCCTGAAAGTCCATAAAGTCGATATATCAACCGATGAAAGCGTGAAAACATTAGCAGCGGAAATCGGTGACCAACCATTGGATGTCCTTATCCACAATGCAGGCGTTGGTGGTGGCGCTGGATTGGAGTCCCTCGACACTGAAGAAGTGCTGGAAGTCATAAATATCAACAGTGTTGGCGCGTTGCGGACGGTTCGGGCGTTCCGGAGGAACCTGAAAAAATCAAGCGGCCGCGGGAAAATTGCATTGATCACCTCTCTTATGGGATCCATCGATGACAACCGCAGCGGCGGCTCGTACGCCTATCGCATGAGTAAAGCGGCAATGAATATGGCCGGGCGATCCATGGCGGTGGATCTTGGATCCGATGACATTGACGTGGTGATTCTCCATCCTGGCTGGGTCAAAACCGATATGGGGGGGCCCCATGCCCGGATTACGGTTGAAGAAAGTATCACCGGAATGATGCAGGTGCTCGATAAACTAGATGCAGAGATGTCCGGCACCTTCTGGCATTCCAACGGCAAGCAGTTGCCGTGGTAAGCGTTAAAATGATAAAAGATGCCATCTTTTCGAAAAGATGGCATCTTTAACTGTATACAAAGTTAGTTATGAAATTTCGACCTTTACTCTTCCTGACATTGCTGGTCGTGATCCCGCTGGGATTCGCAACAAAGTTTTATTATGGTCCCGGGCAGGTTTGGGTCCAGCACTACGGCGGGGGAGTGTTTTATGAAATATTCTGGATTCTTGTGGTGACATTTCTGGTTCCAAATATTCGAACATGGTTTGTCGCATTTTTCGTCTTCCTGGGTACAAGTATTTTGGAATTTTTACAACTCTGGCATCCGCCATTTTTGGAATCACTGCGCTCCCACTTTATCGGTGCAACTTTCGTTGGTGTTGGATTTGATTGGTGGGACTTTTTGTATTATGCGCTTGGATGTTCGCTGGGATACTTGATCGTCAGCGGCTATCGGAGTGTTGTAAAAGTTTCCGAGTCTTGATATTTCATCGTTAAAAAATTCAAATGATTAATCCCTACTGTTAACAAGCCAATATTCCCGCTAAAAGACCCGGCTCTCCCGGGGGGTTAGCGGGAATTTTTGACTTTCTTGTTTTTTATCGCCTCAATTGCAAACACGTAATTCACATTTTTAATCATTGGAATAGCAGAAAATACACTCGAAAACCAATTACGCTTTTGGCTTCATTTCCGTAGACTTATCGACTGGAAAATTGATACGGCACAGAGTTGATGGGTACAAAGCAGAAAAAGAACATAAAAGGCGAACTCGCTGGAAGTCAGACGGTTAAGGGTCTCCGAAACCTCGCCTGGCTGCTGGAGAACCGGAACCTGACAATGCTGTTCTCCGGGCAGATGGTATCCCAGATCGGTGACAGTCTGTATCAGATTGGGCTCATCTGGCTCGTGTTGGAATTCACCGGCTCTAAATCAGCAACCGGCATTGTTGCAATGGTTTCACATTTACCGGTTTTGCTCTTCGGCTTAATTGGCGGTGTCCTGGTCGATAGATTTAACCGGCGTAATGTCATGGCTGTTTCCGATGCGCTCAGGGCGCTGGTTGTCTTAATTATTCCGCTGAGTTATTACCTGGATGCTCTGAGTACGGCTTTAATCATCACTGTCTCTTTTGTGATGTCTTCCCTTTCAACGGTATTCAATCCTGCCAGAGATTCACTGGTGCCGGATCTTGTCAAGGCCAACTCACTGGTGCAGGTTACCAATTACTTTGCCATTTTTGCCGGACCCGCCCTGGGCGCTGCCATCCTTGGGATTATCGGAATCGCCCACCTATTTACCATTGATGCCGCTACCTTCCTGGTTTCGTTTGTTGCAATTATGTTCATCGCCTATCGTCCGGTTGTCACTGCAGACCAAGGTAAAAAAGGAGCCGTCGGATTACGAGGTCAACTGTTGGAAATTCTCCGATACGTACGGGCGGAAAAGCGGCTGGCCTGGCTTCTGGTACTCACTGCAGTTAATAATTTTTTCATTATGGGGCCGGCTATCGTCGGTACACCCATTTTTGTCAAAGAGGTATTGAACCAGGGAGCATCCAGTTATGCTCTGGTGGAATCATCGCTGGGATTCGGCATGATTCTAGGTAGTATATTGGTGAACTATCTGACGAAATCTCTGGGAAAAGGAAAAATTCTGTTGTTGGGAATGATTTTCGACGGTGTAACTTATGCCATGGTACTGTTTACCGGAAGTTTACCATTGTTTATGACATTAATTGCATTTCACGCCATCGGAATTCCGCATATTGTCGTCAGCCGAACCTCGATTATTCAGGAGTGGACGGATGCCGATAAACTCGGTCGCGTATTTAGTCTCACCAATATGGCAGTTGTAGGAATGACTGCATTGACAACAGGGGCAACCGGATGGCTGGCGGAATTTGTCGGGATTGAAATTATCTTTGGAGTATTTGGAATATTAGGTATGACCTGCGGAATCATCGGATGGTTAAATCCGGATCTGCGAAACAGCGCATGAGGGAATTATGAAGAAAAAGTGGCCAAAATCATTGCCGGCCGTTCAGGTACGATGGACGAGGCGAACCAACAATTTGGGCGAAATAATCCGATTTTACAAAGACGGGCTTAAATTATCGGAAATCGGATCCTTTCAGGATCAGGAGGGATATTCCGGCATTATGTTTGGCTTGCCGGGATTCGATTATCACCTGGAATTTACTGTACACGAGGAAGGCGAACCGCTTCCTCCGCCGGATAAAGACAATCTCCTGGTATTTTATATTCCCGATACCATACGGTATGAAGAACTGATTGAGCATTTGCAATCCATGGGGTATAAACCATATCCGCCGGAGACCTCGTATTGGAGTGAGGACGCAAATATATTTGAGGATCCTGACGGTCGGAGAGTCGTGCTGTCCAATACCTCCGGGATCTGATTTTAAACGTGAGCCGTCAAAATTTTTGAGACTCAAAATCTGGAAAAAATTCAGAGGAAAACCTCGCCTTGCATCCATAAACTATATTTTTACATTTACTATTTCTGCACAACCTGATCCCTGATACTAAACTGAACATTGTGACCGGGTCGTTACCCTGAACGGGCAAAGGACAACCAGGAAATGCGTACGAGGGTACTATGAATATTGAAACGGTACATTTCAGCGAATTCGGCGATTATCTGGGAACCCAAAAACTGGCAATCCAGGCACGGGAACAGATCGCTTTTCTCTGGGATGATTCGCAACATATAATATGCAACTTTGACGATGTCCATGGGATTACAAGGGCATTTGCGGATGAGGCATTTGGGAAATTATTTACAGAAAAAGGCTCGAAAGAATACGTGGATAAAATACGGTTTCACAACCAGAATCCATTGGTTCATACTATCATAAAATATACCCTGTATCAGCGCTACGAGCGAATGCAGGGAGGGTGGAGTCTGTAATTAGTCTTCCGCAGGTGGATCCCAGGACTTGAATATCCGTGGAACGATCCGCAGGGTACCCAGGAATCCCCTGATTCGTTGGATGAACGATTTCCCGTATAGTAAAGAAAGGATTGATTTAAGGCCGTCGTAGAGTTTCTTACTGTACGGATGCCACCATAACGCGCGTTTCGTAAATGAAAGCCTGTCCTGAATTATGACCTGCGGTTGCGTCATTTCCTCAAACCCAAATGCTCCATGGGTCCGCCCTATGCCGGATTGCTTGAACCCACCCCACGGCGTTTCCGCCATTCCATGGCTCATGAGATGATCGTTAATTGTCACCGCTCCCGATTCGAGTTTTTCGGCAATGGTCGCTGCTCGTTTTTTATCGCGTGACCACACGGAGCTGGTTAATCCGAATTCGGAATCATTGGCAAGGTCAATTGCCTCCCGTTCAGTACGAAACGGCATCACGCCAAGAATCGGCCCGAATGTTTCCTTCCGCATCAGCGACATCCCGTGATCGACCTTTGTCAGTACTTTTGCCTGGAAAAACTTTTGAAGGGGTGATTCAGGTGGTGGTGGAGGAGATTCAGCTACAATTTCGGCACCCATTTGCAGGGCTTCTTCCAGCTGTTCGTTCACAATATCGATTTGTTCATCCGTGGTCATTACACCGAATTCGACATATTCATTTATCCCCGGAGATGGTGTGCATCTGAGGTCCTGAACGTATGAAGTCAGTATGGCCAGGAAGTCGTCGTAAACACTTTCGTGGGCATAAATACGCTCGATTCCTCCGCAGGATTGTCCCGAATTCTGAAGTCCTGCCCAGACAGCGCCGCCGGCTGCACGTTCCAGATCAGCATCTTTGCATACGATCATGGCATCATTGCTTCCAAGTTCGAGCGAAAGCGGTGTCAGAGTCTCAGCAGAGTTAGCAATCAACTGTTTTCCGACAGCAAGGCTGCCTGTGAAAAATAGTTTGTCGATTCCGTGGTCGAAAATGGTACTGCCGAATGCACTCCCGGCCATGTTGACATAATTGAATACCCCGTCAGGCAACCCGGCTGACTGAATACACATTTCAAGCATCCTGCCAACCATTTGCGTTTCCCGGGCTGTTTTCACAATGACCGTGTTTCCGCTCAACAGGGCGATAAGTATTTCATGAAGGGGAATGGTGAACGGATAATTCCATGGGGAAATGATGCCAATGACACCGAACGGCCTCCGGTGGACCCGGCTCTTTTTATAAGAGAGAACGATGTTACCGGATTGTAAACTCCGGGTGCGGAGAATTTTTTCAGCGTTTTTGGCATAATAATTGGCAGCAATTGCTGCAGACAGAACTTCTGTAGATAAAGCGTCCGTTTTAGGCTTCCCGTTATCCTGATGGATTACTTCCGCAATCTCATCGGCATGTCCGACGATCCAATCCCTGATTTCGAATACATATGTGGCTCTCCTCTTCACTGGAATTTGAGCCCAGGATTTTTGTACCACCCGGGCATTTTCAGCGACTGCAGCTAATTCAGTGGCGTCTGTAATGTGGGAATACCCTAACAGTTCTCCGGTAGCTGGATTGTAGCACGGTGTGGTGTTTTCTGGTGGCTCTTTCACGATGATGTATCCCCGATGTTTTCAGATTGGTTTTCGGTTTTTTACTCAGGGATTTTTGACATGGCGCGTTCGGTCATCGCTGTGATGGTAAGCGCTGGGTTAACTCCGGGATTGGCAGAGACGGCCGAACCATCACAAATATACATATTTTCGTATCCATACACCCGGTGGTTTTTATCGATCACCCCGTTCGCGGAATCAGGTCCCATAGTTGCACCACCCAGAATGTGAGCAGTGGTGGGGATGCCAAACAACATTTCCGTCGATAGCATAGTCGGTTTCCCTCCTGTAATCTTTGCGAATTGGCTTGCCAGCTCCTTGACCTCTGGCATGAAAGGCGTTGGGGTCTCTTCTGCTTCTGGCGAAGTTTTCATCCGAAACCGCCCTTTGGACAATCGCAGTGTGCTGTTCAGCGTACGCATATATAAAAGAATTTGGGTGTGCTTTGACCAGTCACGGACAAATATGACCTTCAGGTTTTGAACCGGATGGCTCAGGAAATCTTTTACCGCCCTCCAGATCCGGACACAGATATTTTTTCCGTGGACTAGTGGTGCCATAAGGAGGCGCCAAAAACCGGATCCCGGCGGATACCGTACCGGCTCGAGGTGGCTCCATTTGTCGGTATGGAATATGGAACCGATAGCCACGCCTTCAGTGAAGTCGATGTCCTTGTCTGGATTGGTAACACCGATCAGACTCTCGGAATTGGTCCGAATTTCATGCCCGACTGTCCCGGAGAGCCGAGGCAGGGAGGTTGCTTGCAGTTCGAGCAGTAATTGTACGGTTCCCAGAACACCGCCGGCAAAGATAACCCCTTTTGCAGTAAATGACCCTTTCTTCGGGAAGTAAGAGGTCGCTTGCTCCCAGCAAACCCGGTACCCATCCGCACCGTCTTCTGAGTCGAGGGGATGCACATCGTACACTTCCGACTCCGCCTGGATTGTCGCGCCAAGTTGCTGCGCGAGGTACAGGTAATTTTTATCAAGGGTATTCTTCGCATTATAGCGGCAACCCAGCATGCAGCCACCACAAAACCGGCAGCCCTCTCGGTCCGGCCCGGCACCATCGAAGTACGGGTCGGGGACGGTTTGTTCCGGTTCGCCAAAATACACCGCGACGTTGGTTGGCTTGAATTCCTCCGGTTTCCCCAGAGATAATGCCAGGTTGCGGAGCGCTTCATCACCTTTGAACAACCGGGGATTCTTGTCTGCCCCCAGCATTTTCAGAGCAGTACCGTAATGTGATTCCAGTTCGGCTTGCCAGTCGGCAAGATGCCCCCAGGATTCGGCCGTGAAGAACTCCGGCTCGGGCACCGGAAGAGTATTAGCATAGACTAACGATCCTCCGCCGACCCCCACTCCCGAGAGTATTCCCACATGGCGGAAAAACGTGATCTTAAATATTCCAAAGAATTTGAGCAGTGGCAGCCAGAGCCACTTTTTCAGGTTCCAGTTTGACTTGGGAAAATCGGATGGATTTTTCCACTGTCCCTTCTCAAGGACGAGAACAGAATACCCCTTCTCAGCAAGCCGTAATGCAGAGACGGAGCCGCCGAACCCGCTGCCAATGATTATATAGTCGTAATCATACGAGTGCGTATCTTGCATGCGTCTATTCAGTTCCGTGCATGTTTACGGGAATGTAGTTTTTCGGTGATTCATTAGTGGAATTAACAGCCACTCTTTCTCACCAGCCTCACCAGAGATGTCTTCCGGCAAGACTCCTGCTGAATCGACAGGCTCAGAGTGACTGGTCCAGGTGTCATCCCTCGGAAGGGACTCTTCCCGGAGCACATCGTTCAGAATGACACCGTAGGCACTTTTTCTGACATAGTTCGGCCAATTTCACACCACTGGTTTCTGGAAAGTAGTTTACCCATTTCCCCCGGCGTTGTCAAAACGAAGTTCCATCCGAATCGGGTAAAAACCGCGGTTTAGATTCAGTTTGCTTCCTCCGTGAAATATAGATAATTTCCACAATATTTTATGGATAAAATCCACATTAAAAATATGGTGTTCTACGGATATCACGGGGTGAAATCCGAAGAGAACTCACTCGGGGCACGGTTTGAGGTGGATATTACCATGGAGACAGATCTGAATGCGGCTATTGCGACTGACCGGTTGAGTGATACCATAAATTATAATGATGTCTATAATCTCGTGGAACACATAGTCACAGAACGAAAATATTATCTGATTGAAGCGCTGGCCGGTCAGATTTGTCAGCGAATCATGGATGAATTTACCGATGTGGGGAGAACCAAAGTGAATGTTCGCAAACCGAATGCGCCAATAAAAGGGGTCCTGGACCATGTCGAAGTCGAAATCGAACGGGAGCGAAGCGAGTAACTCAAAGGATACTGGTGTACGCGTTTTTTTATCCCTGGGATCAAATGTGGGAGACCGGATGCATTTTTTACAACAGGCTATGGAGGCTATGGCGCAGACTGATGCTATTTCTGTCCAAAGAACCTCCGCCGTTTATGAAACACAACCGCTCGAGGAAGCGGAACAGGACAAATTTCTGAATATGGTTGCGGAAGTTGAGACATCGCTGGAGCCGGCGGGGTTATTAAAAAGATTGAAAAAAATTGAAAAGGATCTGGGACGAAAAAAACGGAAGTCAAAAGGGCCCAGGGAAATCGATATCGACATCGTTTTTTACGGGCAATCAGTCCTGGAACAAACAGATTTGACTATTCCGCACGAAAAATTACACCAGCGGAAATTTGTGTTGTTTCCGCTGAGCCATCTTGCACCGGAATTTCAGAGCCCCCGGGAAGGGAAAACGGTTGCTGAACTTTTGCATGAATGCCCTGATGAGAGTTATATTCATCTGTACGGGCATTTGAATAACGCATGAAAAATTTATATTACATCGCTATTGAAGGAGTTATCGGGGTCGGGAAAACCAGCCTCGCAAAACTGCTGGCAGAACGTCTGAATGCGAAAATAGTTCAGGAGAAGTTTGAAGAAAATCCGTTCCTGGAAGACTTCTACTGGGATAGGGAACGGTTCGCATTCCAGACCCAGTTATGGTTTCTGCTCAGCCGGTACCGACAACAGCAGGAATTGCAGCAGGTGGATTTATTTCACCGGCTCCTGATAACCGATTATATGTTTGTAAAGGATCGGTTATTTGCGTTTATCAATCTGGATGACAAAGAACTTGCCCTGTACGAAAAAATTGCAGACTTGCTGGAAAGGGACATCCCCGATCCGGACCTGGTAATTTATCTCCAGGCGGACACCGATCGGCTCATGGAAAATATCCGGCAACGCGGCCGTTCGTATGAATCGCCAATTACACCGGAATATATCGACTCGCTTAATCAAGTATATAATCAGTATTTTCTGCAGTATAAAAAAGGTCCGTTGTTGATAATTAATGCCACGGAAATCGATTTTGTACACAATTTGGACGATCTTCAAGACCTCATCCAGACAATCAGACAGCCCATTACCGGTACGAAATTTTACAATCCCTCTAAAAAGTAAGAAGGTGGTATCATGATACGGCTTATTCTCTGGGGCGTACTGGCATACCTGGCTTACCGGGCCTATCGTGTCGTGAAGGATTCGTTTTACATCGAACAGGATTCAAAAGTCGAGGGTGGTCAGACGGGAGAACGCTTCGAAATTGACGAGGAAGACATTGAAGACGCGGAATTCAAAGATTTAAACGAATAAATCAGGGGGGCAAAGCACTGTGCAGAACTTATGGAAACGAGCCGTTGACTATTTTACCCAGCCAGAACGAATATTCGGATGGCTCGACACTCTGCTTGAAATTTTTATCATTCTCCTGGTGGCCCGGATCGCTATCAGGTTAATGCAGAAGATAATGAAGAGTCGGCTTGAACCGCTGGAATCGCTCCCGGATACCGATCCGAAGAAGCAGCGAGCCAAAACCATGCTGCCGTTGCTCGAAAATATCGTCAGTTATATAATTTACGGCTTTGCCGGTGTGCTCGCTATCCAGCAGCTGGGAGTGGATATCACGGCGATACTCGCCGGTGCCGGGGTCGTCGGATTGGCTATCGGTTTTGGTGCACAGAGTTTGGTGAAGGATCTCATCTCCGGATTTTTTTTGCTGTTTGACGGCCTGATTGGGGTGGGAGATGTGATTACTATGGAGCCGCATACGGGATTGGTTGAAAAGATCGGAATCCGGAATACACAAATACGGAAGTTTTCCGGCGAATTGCGGACAATTCCAAATGGGGACCTGACGAGTTTTGGTAATTTTAACCGGGGATTCATGCGGGCGATAGTCCCTGTTGGCGTTGCATACGAAGCGAATATCGAAGATGCCATGGCGGTTCTCCGGAAAATTGCCCTGGATTATGCAGAGCAGCACCAGGATATCGTGCTGGAAGAGCCAATGGTCCAGGGCGTCATGAATTTTAACGCCAGTGATGTGGAAGTCCGGGTCGTTATTAAAGTCGTCCCCGGTAATCAATGGCAGGTTGAACGGGATCTCCGCCGGATGATTAAGGCATATTTTGATGACCGGAATGTGGAAATTCCCTTTCCACGGCATGTGGTCTATGTCCGGGATGAAAACGAATGGGATAATACTATCGATGCCTCTGCTACACCTCCGGAAACCCTCGGAGAACAGGCGGAGTTGGACAAGTTCGGTGAATTTGGTGTTGAGGAAGAAAATCTCGGCAAAGTACACGAGGAATACCGCCGGCTCAAGAAATCTATGCAAAACTGGTCCCAACGATTGCGCGGCGGATCATCTAGTGAAGCATCCTCCGAAGAGAAGAAGGAGTAATGAAAGTATCCACTCCTCCTGAACCATCAGCTGATCTGGTTTATCTCGATCATCACGCCAGTACACCTGTTTTACCTCAGGTCCAGCAAGCCATGCTGCCGTGGCTGGAGCGTGGTTATGGGAATCCCTCCAATATCCTCCATCAATACGGGCGGGATGCCGGGGATGCCGTCGAATGGGCACGCCTCCAGGTGGCGAATCTTATCAACGCATCACCTGAGGAGATAATTTTCACCTCGGGAGCCACCGAGGCAAATAACTTGGCAATCCTCGGGACTGCAAAAACGTTGACCGAATTTCCTGGTATTCTCCTAACGAATGTTGAACATCCCTCGGTAGCCGAGCCTGCTGAATATTTACATTTGCAGGGAGTTGAGGTAACTGAAGTCGCGGTGAATTCGGACGGCCTCGTCGATCCCGAAAAGATCGAAAAAATGCTTGCGTCCCAAAACATCGGGTTGATGTCGGTAATTGCTGTGCAGGGTGAAATCGGAATGATTAATCCCATCAAGTCGATTACCAAGATTGCCCATACCCATGGTGCGATGGTCCATACCGATGCGGCTCAAGCGGTCGGGAAAATTCAGGTAGATGTGCAAGACCTGAGCGTCGATTTCCTGACGATAGCCGGGCATAAGATGTATGGCCCCAAGGGCATTGGCGCTCTGTACAGGAAAAAAGGCACTCCACTGGAACCGATTTTACACGGGGCAGGGCATGAAAGCGGGATGCGCCCGGGGACGGAAAATGTCCCGTACCTAGTCGGGTTTGGCGAAGCGTGCAGAATTGCATCCGAAGATTTGGAGAGGGAAGGCAAACGACAACGCGCGCTCCGGAATTTTCTCTGGGAACGGGTGAGGGAGTCGGTGCCGGAAGTTCGGCTGAACGGGGCACTTGAACCGCGTCATCCGGGAAATTTACATCTGAGTTTTCCTGACATTGACAGCCGGGAATTGACTGGGAAGTTGGCAGGATATGCACTTTCGGTAGGCTCGGCATGTCATTCGGACAACCCGGAGGCGAATCCGATTATCCGGTCGCTGGGGATTCCGGAAAATTATGCGGCCGGAACCATCCGTATCGGTATCGGCCGGTCAAGCACGCGTCGTCAGATTGAACAATTTGCGGAAGACCTCATTCGAGCCTGTAATTCATTTGACACAACGAGGTAAACGTTTGAAACGATATCTGCTAATTGCGCTGATGGCATTGAGCATTTGTCCGTTGGAGCTTACTGCCGGAGGTGTTGATTCGGTGTATGTCGCCTGGTGGAATGTGGAGAATTTGTTTGATAATACGAACGATCCCTACGCAGGTGACGACGAGTTTACGGCAACCAGCGATAAGCGATGGACTGATGAACGCGTGGATGCCAAGTACACGGGTTTGTCAAAAGTGTTGGCTTCGATGAACGATGGACAGGGACCGGATCTGCTTGGCCTGGGGGAAGTGGAGCACCGATCCGTGCTGGCAACCTGGGTCCGGAAATATCTGGGGGAATTCGGCTACGGGATCGCTTATCACGAATCGCCGGATTTACGCAGTATTGATTTGGCCCTGTTATATCGGAAATCCATGTTCGAACATTTCGGTACCCGCGGACACGCTATCGAACTTGGCCCCGGTGTTCGCCCAACCCGGGATGTGACGGTTTACTCTCTTGTCTCCAGCGGTGATACGCTAGACTGCGTTTTGGTCCACTGGCCGTCCCGGTATGGCGGAAAAGAACAGAGTCAGCCGATGCGAATCGCCGCTGCAAAAGTGACTTCAAATGTTATCGATTCGTTATATCATATCCGTAAAAATGATGATATGATTCTCATGGGGGATTTCAACGATACGCCTGGCGATATTTCGATTTTGCGTTATTTGCATGCACAGGAGGTGCCACCTTCTGTATCAGCTTTGGAAGGGGAACCGTATCTATTCAATACCATGATGCGAGTTCATGAAAATCCTGCCAGGGGTAGTTATTATTATCGTGGTAACTGGAATACCCTGGATCAGATATTCTTAACGAGCGGTCTGTTCGATCAGGAAGGATTCGGCACATCATCTCCTGTCGGAGAAGTATTTGCATTACCTTTTATGCGGGAACAAAAGGGCCGGTACAAAGACGCTCCGTATCGCACGTATGTCGGGCGGCGATACCTGGGTGGAATTAGTGATCATTTTCCTGTAATAATTCAAATAGAGCATTATAACTCCAACTGAGAAGAAGCCATGAAAACAAACGCCAACCGTTCGATAATTGTTGTCGGAGATAAAGTGTTAATCAAGCCGGAAACGGAAGAGAACAAGACGGAGGCCGGACTGTTTCTCCCGGAGGGGGTCAAACAAAAAGAGCAGGTGCAGGGTGGGTATATTGTAAATGTCGGACCTGGTTATCCCATCCCTGATGTGGCAAACGAAGATGAACCCTGGTCGGGACACAGTGAGGAGGGTGGGCTGAGATATGTCGGGCTGCAGGCCGAAGAAGGTGATTATGTTGTTTTCCTCAGAAAACAGGCCATCGATGTGGAGATTGACGGGGAAGATTACCTGATCGTCAGTCATGCCAGCCTCCTGTTGTTAATCCGTGATGAAGATATCGTGGCATAGTTCCGTATATCATTCGTATTTCTGGACAATTTTGCAGGAGTCCCTCATTTTTTTGGTAATCTAGCTTGTATTTTCCTGAAAATACTTCGTATTTTACGAGGCTCGAAGGGGGGCAATGAATTAATATGTGAATGGCCTTGAAATGTAAAAAATTTTCATTTATTCAACTGAGGAGGTCTTATGAATGACAAAATTGTAGAATATCTGGGAGACGAAGCGGACTCCCTGCTGAACCATACCTGCAAGGGTATTCCCAAAGAACGACTTGAAGTTCCCGGACCGGATTTCGTGGATCGTGTTTGGAAGGAATCTGACCGTAATGTTCGTGTACTGAGGAGCTTGAACCAGATCATAAATAACGGCCGGTTATCCGGTACCGGGTACGTGTCGATACTGCCGGTTGACCAGGGAATTGAGCATTCGGCAGGTGCTTCCTTCGCGCCAAATCCCGATTATTTTGATCCGGATAAGATTGTGGATCTTGCCATTGAGGGTGGTTGTAATGCCGTCGCATCGACTCTTGGTGTCCTGGGCACCGTGTCGCGGAAATATGCCCACAAGATTCCGTTCATTCTGAAATTCAACCATAACGAATTGCTTTCCTACCCCAACAATTACGATCAGATATTTTTTGCCAGTATCGATCAGGCTTACGATATGGGGGCGGTGGCGGTTGGCGCGACTATCTATTTCGGCTCCGAGGAATCCAACCGCCAGATCCAGGAAGTCGCCGAAGCGTTCAAATACGCCCATGAACTTGGTATGGCGACAATCCTTTGGTGCTATCTGCGAAATTCCGCCTTTAAGATCGGCGATGACGATTATCATGCATCCGCTGACTTGACAGGCCAGGCCAATCACCTGGGTGCAACCATCGGTGCGGATATCGTGAAGCAGAAGCTGCCGACAAACAACGGCGGGTATCCAGCGATGGCAAAGGAATATGGCAAATTCGGGCGTACCAGCGACAAGGTCTATGGCGAACTGGTCACGGATCATCCGATCGATCTGGTTCGTTGGCAGGTAGCCAACGATTACATGGGTCGCGTCGGCCTGATTAATTCCGGCGGCGCGTCAGGCAAAAATGACTTTGCTCAGGCCGTACGCACAGCCGTTGTGAATAAACGCGGTGGCGGCATGGGATTGATTTCCGGACGGAAAGCATTCCAACGGCCGATGGAGGAAGGCGTGAAGCTGCTGAATTCCATCCAGGATGTCTATCTCGATGAGGACATCACTGTGGCGTAAGTACTGTTCAAATACTGAACTACCAATCAAAGCCCCGGCGTAACGTCGGGGCTTTTTGTATTTGGAAAACAACAAAAAGTAGCCGCGAACACACGCGAAGAACACGAATAGAAACTTGGCTTGCGTGGAACACTAGGACACTAAACTGGCACAACCTTCACCGAGTGGTCACAGAAAACGCAGAAAGGAGAAAATGTTCGTTGTTCATAGTTGGTTGTTGGTTGCGGGGAAGCCCAGAGGCCGACGACACTCAATCGAGAGTGGTTATTAACGATAACACTGTAATACCATGACACGGTAGCCCGGTTTTAATCCGAACACCTGAACACTCTCACACTGTCATAGACTATTCACTATTGCCTTTTAACTTTTCACGGTTGTTCCACCACTAAAGGGCAACTACGAACGGGAGCTCCCTTTTTCGGGGTATACCCATCTATCCACGAACGCCAAAAGACGTTTCTCTGAAAAAGCCCCTAGTCGCCTGACTGCCTATCATGGTGACTTGAGTTGCATTTTTGCTCCCCGCTTCAACCCACTTCGCGGTCTTGAAGCGGGTAATCCGTACTCAATTCTTTTTGTTCGATTATGCTCTTGTAACGTCTCACATTTCACGTTTCAAGTCTTTCAGAATAACCGATTAAGAGTATGATTAAGATTAAGAAACGACTCCAACTGTAACACTTTAACATCTCGATAAACCCCACTGCAGCAAATCATAGATTTGCGCAGTGAGTAATCGGTACCCCGATTAGAAATGCACAAAATCTATGATTTTGATAGCATTTCTCTATCGGGGCTCTAACACTGTTTTTAATGAATAAACAGATATACCTGCTCGAGCAGGAACGCACAGACAAGTCCGGCATACGTGCCTACGACATACCCGCCAATACCGAGCAGCACACCCACCGGGGCGAGCGCCGGATGAAACGCGCTGGCAACTATTGGCGCGGATGCCGCCCCGCCGACATTTGCCTGGGAGCCAACGGCAGCAAAGAAGATCGGTGCTTTCAATTTCCACCGTGTAATGAGTATCAGGATGGCATGGATACTCAGCCATACGGCACCGATCACCACTAAACCGGGAACTTCCACCACTTTCGCGAACTCAGCCTTAGCACCGATAGTCGCCACCAATAAATAGAGAAAGAGTGAGCCAACACTACTGGCGCCCGCGCCTTCCAGGTCGCGAAGCGGGGTAAAGGAGATAATAAGCCCCAGGGTCGTGACGAACACTACTACCCATGTAAACTGGCTGACGATGTTACCGATTTCGGGTAACACCTGGGATATAGCCTGTCCAACTGCAGTCCCGCCGAGACCGATTGCAACAATTAAAAGCAGGTCGGATAAATTTGTCGGACGCTCCACTTCCTCGTGGAAATTTTCCACCCGGCTCTTGACAGCATCTATCGCAGAACGATCAGCACCGATTTTTTTGTCCATATCTTCGTTGCGACCGGCGAAAAAGAGCAGAATCGCCATCCAGACATTAGCAACCGCAACATCGACGACCACCATCATACTCAGGGTACTGTCCAGAACGCCAACACTCTTACCAATGGCGATGAAGTTCGCACCGCCCCCGATCCAGGACCCGCTGAGTGCCGCCAGCCCTTTCCAGGTTTCCACGCCGAGATCCGCCGGGGCAAGCCACCCAAACGCCAATAATGCGATCGGTCCGCCGATCACAATAGTAAAGGTTCCCACCAGAAACAGAATAATGGTGTTCCGCCCAAGATTTATTATCGCATTCACATCTACTGCAAGCGTCAGGAGAATTAAACTTGCAGGCAGAAACCACTCCATGATGTAATCGTAGAGGGGGGATTTCAGCGGTATTATCCCAGTATTGGAAAGAATAGTCGGAACGAAATACGCAAAGACCAACAGTGGGATAACCTTAAAAATTTTCCCGAATACAGGATGATTGTCGATGGCAAACAGTATCGCCAGCACTCCGATTAATACGGCTAAAATTCCCATGGGATGTGTAATCATGCCCGGTACTCCTTACTGCCTGTCAGATTCGAATTGCCTTCTCAAGTTCATTGTGTTTGTTTAATTCACAGCCTAAGAGTGCCAAAAATAACAAAAAGTCAGCAGGAAAACTGCAAAAAACTCGCAGGGAAGTATGTGAAGAATTCGACTCAGGTATAATTGGAACCGGTTCTTTTAAGAATTAATTGGAAATTGTACGATGCAACGCAGATATTACCGCGTTAGCGGTGTTTACAAACAGAAGTAATTTACAAGGGTGAATTTATGAGTGGTTTCTGGCAATGGTGGCAGCAGTTACCGTCCCAGATGGATCCGGTGATTTTTGGGATCGGCGGCTTTCAGCTGCGATGGTACGGAATGATGTACATCATCGCATTTGTGTTGACATATATACTGGTGAAATACCGAATTAAGGATGAGGAGTTCGATTATTCCCAGGAACTCATTGAGAATTTCTTTATGGCGGCCATAATCGGAGTGTTAGTCGGAGGACGTCTTGGGTATGTCCTGTTTTATAACCTTGGTTATTATCTCCGGCATCCGCTGGAGATTATCCTGCCTTTTTCATTCGAGAACGGCGTATCCTTTACCGGGATCAGCGGGATGTCATATCACGGGGGAGTTATCGGAGTTGTCCTGGCATTTGTATATATCACACGGAAATATGAGATAAATTTTTTCCGCCTGACGGAGCTTATCGTTCCTGCAATCCCGCTGGGGTTTATGTTCGGACGTATTGGGAATTTTATCAATGGTGAATTATACGGCAGAACAACAGATGTTGCCTGGGGTATGTATTTCCCGCTGGATCCTATACATCAGCTGCGCCATCCGTCCCAGTTGTACGAGGCATTCGTGGAAGGCCTTCTGCTGTTTGCCATCCTCTGGTACATTCGGAAAAAGACGCCGTTTCAGGGATTTTTACCCGGCTTGTATCTCATCGGGTACGGAATTGGGCGGTTTTTCGTGGAATTCTACCGGCAACCGGATGCACACCTGGGAAAAGTGCTCGGATTTTTAACCACCGGACAAATTTTGTGTATTGCTATGATATTCGGAGGTGCGGTCGTCTGGTATCTGGCAAAACGGTTTCAGCCGGTGAAATAATGAGATTGCGCGCCATGTCGCCGGTTGAACGGTTGTATGGAAGGAAAGTGTTAATAGCCTAGTGCATGACTTTCCATCTTGAAAACATTGGAAATCTGTCGTAAAATCAAATTCAGAGGGCATGGAGAGCCCATTTTCACTGTGAATAACACATCGTTGGGATAATATTGACATTTACCGGAGGGTTATAATGTTACGTCAATTGATTACTTTTGTTACAGGGGTATTTCTTCTAACCAGTTTTACGATGGCTGCTCTTGGCGCTGAAGTGAACCTGCTGAAGAAAAACGGGGAGGTAACCATCAAACGAACCGGGGACGAGAAGTTCTCCGATACAGATTTGGAGATTGGCTCTGCAATTACCACGGGTGATACACTCAAAACCGGCACTGACGGATTTGCCGCTTTACTGTATCCGGATGATAAAAGCATCGTAAAGATTCGCCCGAAAACGCTCTTCACCCTTCTGGTAAAGGAAGATCTGGACAGTGAAATACGAAAAATACAGATGAAGCAGGGGCAGATTTTGCTGGATGTGTCCGGGGAAAAACAGGTCAAATACCAGTTGGCTACCTCTACCTCGGTTGCCTCGGTAAAGGGTACCAGTTTTTGGACGACAACAGACGGACAGGGGAATGATCGGTTCGTCGGGGTCGAAGGCACAGTTGAGATTGTGAATACAGTGAGTGGGGACACGGTTCAAATGAACGCCAACGAGACCGTGATTTCTACACCGGATGGTGGCACTATCGTCACCCCGACAATGGAAAGCGATGTGCCGCCGGATCCGTATCCCGGCGACATTGAAGAAGGACTGGGTGAACCGCAGGAAGACACAGCACCGCCTGCAGGCCCGAGCGTCCCTGAGGATACGCAGCCGGAGGACGGAGAAGGCGGAGGCTTATTCGGCGTGAGCACCAACGCCAGTGTTGGTGCCGCTACGATTGACGGGCAACTCTACAACCAAATCCGAATTCAACCCGAATTTTCCGTCTGGAAGCTGGGGATTGCGCTCGACATTGCACTGTATCTGGACCAGGATGGCAATATCCGCGAGGAGGACTGGGATGATTTCGGCGATGTAATTGACAAAATCTATTATATCCGGTATGGACAGCCCGGTGAGCCCCTTTATTTACGAGCCGGTGCACTGGAGGATGTGACCCTGGGCTACGGCATACTCGTTAATCAATACTCCAATGCCATCGAGTATCCCGGAGTCCGTCGGGTCGGGTTACAGTACGAAGTGAACTTCGGTAAATACTCAGTCGCCGGGTTCGCGAATAATTTTCGGGAATTTGCCACGACCTCCGGTCCCGGTTTAATTGGTACACGCGTTAGCTATAACCCGTTCTGGAAACTGGATGTCGGATTTACCTATGTCCTGGATGGGAACCAGTACCTTGGCCTGGGTGACGATGATGAAGACGGGTACCCCAATCCGGTCGACAAGTTCCCCAATGACGACAACCGGGTGAATGATTCGGATAATGACGGCCTTGCCGACTGGTTTATTGATGACTACGAGAGCACCAATGGAGATCCTCTTATCTATGATAAGGATATAAACAACGATAACAATCTGAATGAAGGGATAACCCTGCAGCAGGCACTGGCCACATTGAGCGGTGTTGATGGTGTGCCTTTCAGTATCGGTAATCGGTTCCTGTCCCACGCAGCAGCCGTTGATATCGGGGCGCCGATCTTCAGCTGGCGGTTCCTGAACATGCATCTGTTTTCCCAGTTTGCCCATATATTACCGACCGGCAATGACGCCACAAATGATATCAAGTTGTTGGAAAACAGCTGGGGGGCAACCCCGCTTGGGATGCGGATGAAAATTGCGTTCGTGCAGACACAGTTTGAATACCGCTACTTCCAGAACTATTTCATCTCGGATTTCTATAACCGGACCTACGAGATAGACCGTGTGACCACCGGACTGGATTCACAAGGCGATTTATCATTCCTGACCAAAACCGAGCGGGTGCTCAACCGGTATAATTATACCCAGCAGGGATTTTATGGTAGCGCATCGGCGAATCTGTTTGATATCGTAAATCTCACCGCATCCTATCAGGATATGTTTGCCGGTGATAATCGTTTACAATCGGTTTACACTGCAGTCGGTTTAAACACCTCGTTTATCCCGAAAATCCGTACTGCCGAAGCCTATATTTACAAATCGAATGTGGATGATCTGTTTGTCCTGCGAACTCCCAGTACCGTGATGGGGTATTCGTTTGAATACGAGATATCCGGAGGCGCAGCATTACGAATCGGGTTTCGGGAAACATACCGCGATTTGAACGGGGATAACGAAATAGATCCGAATTCAAACGAAGTCGTCCGGATCACTAATATCGAAACTGTGTTCTCCTTCTAAACCACATCGAACGATGACGGCAATTTTGTAAGTCGATAATCAGTTAAATATTACATAGGCTGTTGACTTACAAGATGAAGGAGAAAAAAGCCAACAATTGTAATTGAGGGTGACGGTTCTGACAACGTCATCCTCTTTTTTATGGGAAGGAAATGGATCCAATAAAAACCAAGTTAACATCGGCTATCCTCATTATTCTCCCGCTTCTTTGTTTTACTTCGCCCGTTTCTGGCGACTGGAAAGAGAATATCCGTGAAGGACGCCAGGTATTCATCTCCGATCTGATCGCCAGCGGCGAGACGGTAAGCGACTATTTCCTGAGCCCGATCTTTTGGGAGCGCTCTGACTGGTTGAAAGTCGGTGGCGTAACCGGGGTAAGCGCCCTGGCGCTTCCGGTGGATAAATCACTGCGCAGAGAAGTCCAGGATGCCCGCGGAAACTCGAATCACAGGCTGATGCGGTTTGGCCGTCATGCCGGTGATGGGGTTCCAACGGTGCTCATGGCCTATGGGTTTTACTCTGTTGGATTAGTTGGGGGATACGAGAAACTGCGGACGACCGGGCGATTGTTGTTCGAAGGTTTTTTTACTGCCGGTGCCACAACATCCTTCCTCAAAACCGTAACTGGTCGACACCGGCCATATACTGATGACGGCCCGTTTGTCATGACACCACTTGGCTGGAAAAACCGAATGCGGGCTTTTCCCTCGGGGCACAGCACAATCGGCTGGGTGACAGCCGGGGTTCTGGCAAAACAAATCGATAATACGCTGGCCGATATTGCGCTCTATTCATCGGCAGCAGTTATCTCAGCATCCAGGATTTACCATGATAAACATTGGTTGTCCGATATTATCTTCGGAGGCTTTGTAGGATATACTGCCGCTGATTTTGTGGTGCGAAAAGAACGAAAACGAAGTAATCCCGGCGAAGTGAATCACAGTAATATCTCAGTGAGCCTAACACCACGACCCGGACTGATAGTACAGTGGAGCTTATAGCGGCTTTAAGTCCGACGGCAGGTGGGGACAGCCGCAGAGAAGAATCCCTTGGAAGAAGGTTTTTGCTAGCTACCTCACCGATGGAGTCGGAGTGCAGGAAATCGTGCTCACATCCAGGAAATGAAGCAATGGCAGTTCCGTTAGTGGCAGGACTGTCAGCGCTCAATGCGCTAAGAGAGGCTTGTAGAACAAGATGCTATCTTGTTCAGGATTTGGACGGTTGAAAAAATCTGGACAGACCTCTGAACTGAGCGAGTTGGCCTCGGAGAGATCCCTTCCGGGACAACTTGCTCTACAATACGGCTTTCGAGTGATCGGACTGCCACCGTTAAGTGCGCTCCAGGTTCCCTTCGCACGGGAGGTAACTTCGGGGGAGAAAAATATGAAATCTTTCGCTTAAACCCGCTTTCAGCGGTCTTTAATCGGAAGGATGATTGGGTTGTGCTGTACCAAAAATCAAAAACCCCCTGCTATCGTGGTGATAGCAGGGGATTATGATATTCTCAGTACGCCCGGAAGGATTCGAACCCTCAGCCTCCTGGTCCGTAGCCAGACGCTCTATCCAGTTGAGCTACGGGCGCGTCAAAAGTAGCGCATAGGGGATTCGAACCCCTGTTACCGGCGTGAGAGGCCGGCGTCCTAAACCCCTAGACGAATGCGCCATGTTAAAAATCTGTTGCAGTTGCGGGACAGGGATTCGAACCCCGATTGCACGGTCCAGAGCCGTGTGTCTTGCCATTAGACGATCCCGCAAATTCTCACTTCTCAAATAGCGAGGCTAATTTATTTGAACCCTGGGCGAATGTCAAGGTGAAGAACGGTTATTTCGAACGGGAGGGCGGGATGAAAAATTCGTTCCACACGTTATGGATGAACTGTTCACCGAGATCGGGTAGAAGGTAAAAAAGCTTGACTGTCATTAGCGGTATCAATAGAATCATTCTTGTGAATCCGGATTTTGTGATCAAGTGTGCAGCCCTCAAAAATACTTAATGAAAAAATTACCCCTGATAATCTCCGTAGTTTTTATTGCTGCTACCCTTCCCGGTATATTGCTGGCGGCTAATACAGTCCCGCAATTCCCGTCTGATTCAACCACAACCAGCATTATCCAGGACATCGCCTGGGATACAACACTGTCTGTCACTGATGCCGATATTGCCGGGGGTGATTCGATTGAATTCACGCTCCTGGGGAGCCCCGGACTGACGCTGGATAATTTTACCCCGTCAAGCGCGGACCTTTCCTGGACTCCGCTCAATAGTGATGTCGGCACCCATTGGGTGAGTATCGTTGCGACCGATTCCGCCGATTCCAGAGATACCTTAGTGATAGAGATAACCGTAGCAAATCGTAACGATGCTCCGTCCTTAGAGCCTATAGCCAATGAGCAGATTTTATTTTCCGAGTCGTTGAGCATTGCAGCCAGCGCATCAGATCCCGATTCCGCCTTCGGTGATTCCCTGATCTTTTCACTGTCCGGTGAACCGAACGGCATGGTCATCGATAGCCTGACAGGTGCTATCTCCTATGATCCACCGGATGCGGTCGGGGACAGTTCCTATACTATTACGGTCACTGTCACAGACGATTCTGGTGCAGCGGATTCCCAGTTTTTTGGGTTAGAAGTGGATAATCCACCTGAAGCGATAAGTAATCTGGGTGTTTCGGAATCCAATGGAGTGCTTGAAATCGCTTTCACAGCCTCACCGGCAAGCGACCTCGCTGGTTACACGCTCTATTATGGGGAATCTTCCACCGCACTTGATAACTCCGTCTCCCTGGGAAACAGCACAACGTATCAGGACTCCACACCTCCGTATGGTACCCGGCATTATTATGCTGTTGCTGCTGTGGATAACTCAGGGTTTACGACCTTTTCGAATGATACGGTCACCATAGATTTGACCACGGTCTCAGGAATCTGGAACCACGATCAGGACATTCAGGGTGATATCACCGTACCTGATGGGAGCACCTTGTATATCAACGGAGCGACAATCCGGTTTGCTCTGAATAACCAGTTGATTGTGAACGGAGTATTGAAGGTGAATGAGACTGGTTCGGACACCGTATCATTTCTCAATGGCGGTCCGGACTGGGATGGTATCCGGTTTATCGATGCTAACAGTGATACCTCGCTCCTGAGGTATGTAAAATTGGGAAACACGGTATTATCCGGAGCCGATACCGCCGGATGGGGTGCAGGTGTATTTGCGGATAACTCGTTTCTCAGGATATCTCATTCGGAAATCTATAATAATGAGACCCAGGAAAATAACGGTGCCGGCGGCGGCATTGCTCTGGTCAACTCCTGGGTGCACATTCAAAATTCACTTTTTTACTTAAATACCTCCTATTATGGTGCGGCGCTGTACAGTAATAACAGCACACTCAAGTTTAAAAATAATACGGTGATACGGAACAGAAGCGGCTCGGCACTCAAGATCTCGGGCGGATCTTTGGAAGTACGAAATAATATCATCGCCCATAATACGGCCGGATATGGAATTGAGACGACGAAAACATCAGGGATCACCACCAACCTGTTCTTTAATAACAAAGATGCGGATACCACTCCGTCCGAGCAGATGGCGTATCGCCCCTCCAATTTCGGGGTACCGGATTCAGTCCACAAGTTCAGCGGCGCAGAAATTGACCCGTACGGGAATCTGTTTACCGATCCGCTGTTCAGGGATTATTTGTCAGCAGATGTCCCAAATTCGGATTTGCGCTTGCAGCGTACCTCCCCGGCAGTCAATATGGGATCGCTTGCTGACAGTCAGTCGGCGACTATGGAACCGGAACCGAACGGAGACCGGATCAATATGGGAGCGTATGGTGGGACGGCTCAGGCTGCGAAAACGGCCATTCGGTTTCCCTATAATTTTTCTTCGACCGCTATCGAGGATTCACTCTATTCAGAGGAAATTGATGTGCCGCGTGATGATGATCTCATGTACTTCTTCGAGGAAATTCCGGGGCAGTTCCCTGATTGGTTAACGCTGGATGACACCCCTGATAACGAGCGTGTATACGGGACACCAACTAACACACAAAGTGGTAACACTGAAACGGTCTCGATACGGATCTATGAGAGCAGCGTCAACCCGGTATCCGACACCGTAATCTTTGACCTGGAGATTTTGAACTCTCCGCCGGCGATCCTGAATATTGCGGACACGAATTCTGTTGCCGAGGATTCCACACTCACGCTCCAGCCGGCAGCCAATGATGCCGATGTTACCTGGCGGGCATGGCTGGATGAGTCCGAAGTATCGGGCACAATGGACACTATTGGGTTTAACTCCGCCAGTGGCGCATTCTATTGGACTCCTGCCAACGGTGATGTGGGGTACCATTCGTTCTGGCTGGAAGTTGATGACGGGAAAGACACCAATAATACGGCAATTGATACCAGTGTCATCATTGTTCAAAATACCAATGACCCGCCGTTGATAGACCCGAACCAGGAACTCAATCTGGCAAATGCCTGGCTGGAGTATGCGGATACGATCAGTGCGACCGATCCGGATTCACTGTCCGGGGATTCCCTGACTTACACACTGCTCACCGGACCGGATGGCCTGACCGTGGAGGCGGGGTCGGGAATTCTGCAATGGACACCGTTTCATGCGAATTTCGGTTCAAATGCCGTCACTGTCTTTGCCGAGGATCTGTCCGGTGCCCGGGATACGCTGGAGACAACCATTACGGTCGTGGATACAGTGGGACCTGAACCGCCGGATACGCTGGAAGGAACAGGCACGGATACCACCGTCTTTCTGTCCTGGAGCGCATCGCCCAGTGGTGATCTGACTTCATATAATTTGTACCGACGGCGTACCGGTATGAGTGGATTTACCCTGATAGACAGCGTAGGAAAAGACACGCTGGAATATACGAATGTGCCGCTTCTGAACGATACCACTTATTATTATTTTATCGCTGCTGAGGATTCGGCGAATAACTCGGAAAATTATTCTGATACTCTCTCTGTAATGCCGCAGGATACTATCTCTCCCGAGCCACCGACAAATTTTGCAGCCAGCGATTCGAACGGCGTGGCACTTTTTCACTGGGATGCCAGTCCAACTTCCGATGTAACCAATTATCGCATCATCCGGTCCTTTGATCAATCAGAATATACCGCTTTTGATTCGGTGGATGCCAATGAGCTAACATTGAGTCACACACTGGATACAATAACCACCATGTGGTTTGCGGTCCAGGCACTGGATGAATCCGGGAATTCCAGTGACCGAAGTAATATTGAGCAAATTGCCCCCTTTGGTCCGCCGACCAATTTCCTGGCTTCCAACAAGGCCTGGCGAATCGAGTTAACCTGGGATGCCGTAACAAATAGCGACGCGGACTTACTGAGGATTTACCGGGGCGTCAACGATTCTACACATCTCACGCTGCATGCCGAGCTACCCGTGTCTCGGGTGAAATATGTAGACCAGGTGAACGGGAGAGATACATGTTATTATGCCATCGCAATCAGGGATACGGACGGCGCATCCGAAAGTTCGCTGTCAGATATCGTCACAGGAATCCCGAAAACAAAAGGTGCCGTTGCGGGTGAGTGGACACTCGCAAATAGTCCTTATGAACCCACCGGCAGTATAATTGTGGATGAGGCGGATACCCTGACACTTCATGACAGCACCACCGTTCTGTTCCAGGGCTATTACGATTTTATTGTGTATGGATCGTTGCTGGTGCGGGGATCAGCGGACAGCATGGTCACGCTTTCGTACGATACGACAATCAGCTCCCCGACCGGGTACCCCAATTGGAAGGGGATTACGTTCAGTAATGCCGGTGAGAATTCCGTTATGGATTATGCCAGGGTGACCCACACCAAGATTACCGGAACGATAAAAGGAGGGGCCATCCGAATTACCGATTCGAACCCGATGCTCTCGAACTCGGTGATTACCTCGAATCAGTCCTATTCCCATGGTGGCGCAATAGCCATTTCGGGTACGAGCTCACCAATAATTGAGCGAAATGTTATTTCGGGAAACACTTCCACGAACGGGTATGGTGGTGGTATTGCTGTCCTTGGTGGCTCAGCGGTGATCCGGAATAATGGAATCGCCGATAATTCTGCCAGGGATGCAGGAGCAGTATACATTGCTCAAGATCAGTCGATGGAATTTTATAATAATACTGTCAGGCGAAACGGTTTCACAACCGGGACCACCCAGGTTGTGAATATCGGTGGTATCTGGGACGTGGACGGGAATTCCGTCATTCACTCATCCATATTCACGGAAAATAGCGGGTATTCGCTGGGCGTCAATTCGCTGCCTGAAGAACCTGCCATCTCGTATAACCTTTTTTATAATAACGGAAACACCGGTGTGAAAAACGGTCCGGTCGATTTATTGGCGGACACCCTTGAAAACACAAATTTTGACACCACCGATATCTATGGGAATATGGCAGCGGATCCCCGGTTTGTGAACGAGAGTGATACGTTGCAAACCGGCTCGCCTGCCCTTGATGCCGGGAAGCCGACAGCTGAGTATACCAACGAACCGGAACCGAATGGGGATCAGGTGAATATTGGTCGGTATGGTAACACGGAAACCGCTACCACCTCGCCGATTCGTTTGAGGGAATCAATTCCGGACGACCAGCAACCGTTAGAGGATGCACCCTTTGAGTATATCGTTTCGGGCCGGCATGATGCGGGCGCCACTGTGACCTACGATGCGGCCTTATCCGAAGGCTCCGAATGGCTCTCGTTCAGCCAGGTGGATAACACCATATCCGGTGATCCCACGAATGACCACGTGGGAACATCCTATTCGGTGACCATTTTTGCTGAGGATGAGGAGCATAATCGCGCGGATACCGCTGAATATGCAATCAATGTTACGGGACGCCCTCCCCAGATCACAGGCGTGAGTGATACATCGGTGGTTCAGGATGAACTCCTGGAGTTGGTCTATTCCTCCGATGACGATCCGGATGTGAGCTACAGTGTACGCTCCGAAATGCTGTCCGAAAACCCGCCCATCTTTTCCGGTGATACACTCCGTTGGATACCAGCGAACGATCAGACCGGCGATTGGATATTTGAGATCTGGGCGGTGGATAACCATGATGATTCTTCCTCGATAGTCCTGGAGGTGAATGTCAGCAATGTCAATGATCAGCCCGTATTTGTGAATGGTGACTCACTGGTGTTAGAGATTCTGGAAAAGGAATTATGGTCCTACAGACTCGATACGGTCACCGTCGATGCGGATACTATTTATAACGATTCAATTGCCTACTCGCTTGAGAATGCTCCGCCAGGGCTCTCGTTTTCGGACACGTCAACCGTACTTGAATGGACACCCACGAACAGCGAGATCGGGACATTTAATTTTTATGCAGTCGCCACAGATCTGCAGGGTGAGACGGACACGCTTTTTATGGAGATTACAACAATTAACGTCAACGATTCCCCCGCATTTATTGGGGCATTGGATACGACGATTCTCGAGGATAGCCCGATTCGTTTTCCGATCACTGTCTGGGAGTCAAGGGTGATTGATCCCGATCCGACGGATTCGCTTGAATCCCTGGAGTGGACTTTTACAAGCCTGCGGAACCTGGTCGGGGTGTCTCGCACGTCTTCATTGGATTCTATCATAATTGAACCCCTTGTTGCTGATTCCAGCGGTATTGATTCTATAACAGTAGAGGTTGCGGACACCGCAGTTACGATAGATACCGTGATGGTAGTCGCAGTACAATCTGTTAACGATACGCCGGTGGTTGTATCGAGTCTCCCTGATTCAACTATCGATGAGGATACCCCGTCATTTGTCTTGATTCCAAAGATTCAGAATTATTTTACCGATGTCGACACCGATGATTCGTTACGGTTCGCTGCCCGGGCGCTGGATCCGGGGATGGACTCGCTGCAATTCAGTGGCAGCGGACAGGTTTCACGAATATTCCGATCACGAGATGACGTGTTGGCTTTCAATAGTCGTGGTGGAAAACGACGGTCCGGTCCTGCCATATCAAGGAACAGGAATAGTGCAGTTGCTGCCGAGACCGATTCCACCGCACTAATTGCGTTCCCCACACCAAATTTTGACGGAGAAATACGTATAACAGTCTCCGCAACAGATGATTCCTGCGCAATGGCTATGGATACCACTCTCGTAACAGTCATTGGTGTCAACGATACTCCGGTTGTTGCAATTAACGATACCACATTCGCAGAGGATGACACCCTCGTTATCCCCCTGCGTAAGGTGATTACAGAATATGAGGATACCTTCGCCGAAATGGCGGAAATCCGGTTAACCAAAGATACGCAAAGCCAGCAGGGAGCAGCTCGGCGGCAATTATCCAGGGTGCCGGAAAAGAATGTTACAAAGACCCCAAAGGGAATAGACCAGCCAATACATGTGACTCAAAGGGACGAGAGTATCGGAGAGAGAGTACACCATCGGTTTACCGCACAAAATGACACTCTGCTCATCTGGGGGGACCCGAACTATTTCCAGCAGCGCCCCGACCGGTGGGAATTGTATGCCAGAGATAGTGACGGGGCAGCAGACAGCGCTAATTTTCAACTGATGATCACTTCGGTGAACGACCCGCCGGTATTCGGGAGTCCTGTGGGGACACTCACGACAACGGAGGACAGCCTTGCTGAACTGACGCTAAGTGGCCTTCGGGCTCATATCATCGATCCGGATACTCTGTACAGCACACAGTATTATACCTGGGATATACTGGTGGCTGATACCGGAAATATTTCGGTGAAGAAAACCAGCAGCGGATTCGAATTACATCCTGCGGCAGACTGGTTTGGCAGTGAGGAGTTTATCGTCCAGGTAAAGGATATCGCATTTACCGTTCACGATACGGCATTATTGACCGTTTCGCCGGTGAACGATCCGCCTTCTGTCCAATTCCCGGCAACGTTCACTCTACAGGAAGATGACAGCATGATCATCGACCTGGATGAATTCGGTACCGATATCGATAACGATACCTCGGAGCTGGAGTGGGAATTACCCTCGTATGTGGGCAGGGACACCGCCGGAACGATGGCTCATGACCTCCCAGACATTGTTCAGAGGCGCAAAGGAAAAAGTAAATTGTTAGCAGATACACCCAGAAAAAAGGTCACGATGCGACGTGTAAATAATGGAGCCTCAGCCTCCGGTGAGAGAGGGGATATTCTCTCATTTCGTCTGGATTCATTGTCGCACGAATTAACGGTGATACCCGAGAAGGACTCCACCGTATCAGGTGCGCTATATACCATCGAAGTCATGGATCCTGAGGGCGAGGTCACAGGGGACACGATGCGGTTTACAGTCACCGGTGTAAACGATCCGCCACGCTTCGTTTCAGCCTACCCCGATACGAGTTTCAGCGAACACGATACGCTGGTGTATACAAGAGAAAATCTGCTGAACACGGTGCAGGATGTGGATACTCCGGACGAGATGCTGGATTTCACCTTTGAGGTGGGGGACAACCTCCTCCTGGCAGCCACGGATACAACCTATGCAGTGCAGGCTGCGAGGTATTGGTTCGGACAGGATACTATTTGGGTTACAGTCAATGATGGTTTAGCGACTGACAGTGTTGACTTTCTGGTTGACGTCTATAACGGAAATGACGCACCGGTCTGGACCGAGAGATTTCCGGATACCACGACCTTCCGGCCCTCGCAAACCAGAGAGTTTATCCTGCGGGATTCTGCGCTGGTATACGATCCCGACCCGGATACACCGGTCAGTTCACTCACATTCGAGGTTAAGTTCGGTTCGCTGGTCCGGATTAATTACAATTCCGGCAGCACCCGTGCCAGGTTATTTGTTTTGCGAGATACCACGGCGGTTGATACGGTGTATTTTACTGCAATTGATCCCCAGGGGGCACGCGGCCGGCACCAGATGACGGTGATTATTGATCCGACCTATGTAGGAGTGGATGATGAGACACTTCTTCCGAAGGAGTTTGTGGTTGAGCAAAATTATCCCAATCCGTTTAATCCCGTAACAACCATAGAATACGGTTTACCGGAGCCTGCCGATGTTGCCCTTCGAATCTATAATTTGCGGGGACAAAATGTCTTCACAAAACGCATACAGCAGCAGGCAGGGTATTACCAGTTTCAGTGGAATGGGAAAAACACAAATGGGGAACAGGTGGGATCGGGAATGTACATTTACATGGTCACCGCAAATACTGGTGGTCGAGATTTCCGTACCATCCGGAAAATGGTGTTAATCCGATAGATAATGAATAGCCCCGCCATTTATGGCGGGACATCTAAAGATTTTGCCTTTTAGCCCACTCTTTGTATTACACCCTCATAATAATTTTCGGTACACAAAGTCTTAAAACACCGCACCGCCGCCGTCATGGCAATCGGTACATGACATACTCTTCCAGGCTCCGGCAATATCCATGGGATGTTCAAATTCGAGTCCCTCTTCGGAGTTCTCTGCAAATTGCATGTTTCCAGGAGTACCCTGTTCGATAATCACATGACAGGAGGAACATTCGTTTGTAATATTCTGCCCCTCCTCAGTCGCCATATAACCGTTATGACACCGGTAACACCCCTTGTATTTGCTGTGGCCCACATTATTGGGATGCGTATCCCAGCGAACTTTCATATAGGGGAAAAAGTTGTTCGCATACATGGTTTTCAGCGCAGATACCGCCTGATTGAGTTCAGCACGAAGGGTATCGGAGACGTCGGGATAATTTTGACGGTAAAATTCCCGCACTTGGTTCTCGATCTTCACGAGTGCTGAATCTTTATCGGTGTATTCTTCTCGCAGCACATAGACGGCCTGCTGCTTTATATAGGGGATTTGAGGGCTGATGTCGCCGGTATACAATGCATTATCAACCAGGTCCACCGGTGTTCTGTAGATATGCGTTGGCCGGTTATGGCAATCGATACAGTCCATCACCCGTGTTTCCGCTTCTTCCACCAGTGAGTCTGCCGGCGGATCATACATGGATTCGTACGTCTCCGTCGCTCCATCCTTGTAGGTGACTTTCACCCAGGGGATGTCCTGGCGGGCCGAATCCCTGGCTATATATTCTACCCTATTATCGATATGCCAGTGAATTCCCGAATGCTTGCTGTTCTCGTATTTTTTCCCGCCAACATTGATGAGCATGTTGTAGGTGTACCTTGTATTCTCCTCATCAGCCGTATAGCGATGAATCTCTTTTTGCCTGGACCCGTAAAATTTGTCCGGCCAGTGGCATTGTTCGCACGTTTCCCGTGCCGGGCGCAGGTTTTCGACCGGGGTGGGTATCGGTCGCGGGTAGACGTTGGCCAGCGCCGCATACACCTGATACGCGCCGGAAAATTTTGACTTCACGTACCAATTGGCACCTTCCCCCACATGACACTCTGCGCAGGTCACCCTGGCGTGGGGCGATTGTTTGTATGCCACATATTCCGGTTCCATGATGGTGTGGCATACTTCACCACAAAATTCTACCGTTTCCGTATAATGGTATGCCTGGTAACTGCCGACGGCGGTTCCAATCAGGAAAATAGCGGTGACAACCAGAAATCCGATGAATGCATTTCGATGCCTGGCGTTGGTAAAATCTATAAAAATCTGGGGAGGGATTAACGTGTCCTCATCCCGTTCCCGGTTTCGTCTCTCGATTAACATGCCGACGGGGATCAGAATTAAACCCAGCAGGACACCTGCCGGGAGTATCATGTACGTGATAATACCAAAATACGGAGAGGTATCTCCGCTGGTGAGATCGAGTACGTATAAAAATGCGATAATAGAAAAACTGACAACTGCGATTGCAGTCCCAATCAAACTAATCCAGTTATAATATAAGGATGGTAACTTTTTATCCATTTCACTCCTCCTTTACCGTCATCCTGGCTGATAATATAAAGACAGGGGACTCCGATTACACGGAAAAATCCGGAATCGGAGCGGAAGAAAAAATCTTGAGTTTCGGGTGGTGAATGTGTAGAATATTTTCATCTTGCCCGGATTCTCAGTAAAATATAATTAAGTTAAATCCGCAGGGTTGAATCAAACTATGGCCGGTAAAAAAGAACACAGCATTCTCATAGTAGACGACGATAAGGCTGTCAGGGAGATGCTATCCACCTTCCTGGAGGACCAGGGATACGACATTGAGGTCAGTGATGATGGGGAAGACGCCATAGAAAAAATCAGTGAAAACCGGTTCGACCTGGTTATCAGTGATCTGCGCATGCCCGGTATTGATGGCCTGGAAGTGATTCAGGAATATAAGGAACGCTATGAAAAGGGAATCGGGATCATCATCACCGGACTCGCCACGGTGGAATCAGCCGTGGATGCGCTACGGCTCGGTATCGATGATTTCGTTCTGAAACCCTTTAATCTGAAGCATCTGAATGACATTCTGGACAAGGCTTTGGAGTTGCGGCGGATTCAGGAAGAAAACCGGAGGCTGCAGGAGCAGGTCAGGGAGGAGCGCGATGAACTGAAAAAAACGGTGACGGTGCTGGAAATTATCAAGAGCATTGCGCTTAAAATGAATTATAATTTCTCGTTCAGCGACTTAATCCTCCTAGTTATGAAACACTTGTCCCGCGTTGTTCCGTATGATTACGCCATGTTTGTTGACACGCGCCAAAAGGTCATTTTTACGCATAGCGACGTCACGCTGAATAAACAGCAAAAAGTCAGAATTGCCCGGATCGCAGCCAGGACCCTGAAGGACCAATATGGGGTAGGTGATAAGATAAACGAATATAAGTTTATCAGTGATAAATCTGCTGCGCATCACGAAACCCTGCCTGAAATCAAATCAACGCTGACTCTGGAATTAAAGTCGGGTGAAGAACAGACCGGTATTATTATCGCCCTGGGGACAACCGGAGATCAGTTTGCCGGGGTTGAACAGTCATTTCTTGAGCAGTTGTCAAAGGACGTCACCCGGATTTTCAATCAGTTCTGGAACCTGCTCACGGAGCAAAAACACCGGATCCAGCTCCTGGTGGATAATTTGTCCGATGGTGTGGTATTACTGGATCTATTCGAGAAGGAAATAGTGTTTAATCCGGCAGCAGCTTCCATTTTTGAACAGCATTCCTCGGCATTTACCATCGATTCCTTCCTCGAAACGCTGGGTATTGATATGACCGAAATCCGGGAGGTCTGTTTCCAAAATGACGATATCATCCAGAAGATGGTCGATCTGCCGGTGGAGAACGAGACAAAAGTACTGGATGTGCAGGTAAAGGGCTTCAAATATCCAGGGTACCTGGAAGAGGGGGTTGTGTTTTCGATTCGTGATATAACGGCAAAGTCCGAGGCGGAAAAAATGAAGGCCAATTTAATTGCCAATGTCAGTCACGAGCTGAAAACTCCGATTGCGGTAATCAAAGAATATTTATCGTTGCTGGACGAAGGGATTGGCGGCACCCTGAACGAACAGCAACTGGAATTTGTTGAAATTTCGAACAGCCATTTGGATCGCCTGAATCGCCTGATCCACAATTTTTTAAATATGTCGAAACTGGATAGCGGAAAATTATTTATCAAGCCGAGCATGTATGATATGAATACGCTTATTGATGAGGCGATTAAACCGTTGTCGTACCGGCTGGAAAAAAACAAGATCACTTTGAGTAAAGAGTATGACCAAACCTTGCCGGAGACACAATTGGACAAGGATATGATTCTGCAGATAATGATGAATCTCCTGGATAACGCCATTAAATATTCGCCGGAACAGGGAACGATCACGGTAGGGACTCGGCATGAAAACGAGGAAATCAAGGTATGGGTAAAAGACCAGGGGAAGGGGGTTAGCAAGGCAAATTCCAGTAAAATATTCGAGCGTTTTTTCCAGGATATGTGGGACGAGACCAAGCCCCCGGGGACAGGGTTAGGCCTGGCAATCACGCGACAACTGGTGGAAGAACACGGTGGAAAAATTTGGGTTGAGAGTCCCGAGAATCAGGGCGCCCGTTTTTATTTCACCGTACCGGTACAGAAAACTTTTGAGCCGGTATCACAAATTGAATCCCAGGGTGGGAAAGGAGAACATACTTAAAAAAAGTATTGACAACTCTGAACACTGGAAGTATCTTGGTTTCGCACTTTGAAAATGGAGATAATGGATCAAAAAAAGTGGTTTCAAGGTGCCATTTTTTTTGTGCCAAAATCAACTCAATGGTTATGGAGCGAACTCATGAACCATTGAGTATAATGAGGAGTGAAATAACAGAAGGAAACGATGCAAAATATATATCTCATAGGAGACTTGGCCCGGAAAACGGGGCTGTCAACAGATACCCTAAACTATTATCTGCGAATTGGGCTCATTAAAGAGACAACGCGGAGTGAGCGCAGTGGATACCGCCTTTTCGATGATGAGGTTCTGGGCAGGCTGGAAACGATTATCGAACTCAGGTCGGACAATGTGCCCATCAAAGATATAATGAAGCAATTGAATAATGGAGTATTATAATCTAATCGGTTTGGACCGGGAGCCGTTCTCCACCACCCCCGACCCGGCCTTTTTTTATCGCTCGCAAGAACACAAGGAATGTCTGTATCGTCTTGAGATAACACTCAGGCTCCAGCGGGGCCTGTCGGTGATTATCGGTAACGTAGGTACCGGCAAAACGACCTTATGTCGCACCTTCCTGCAGACACTGGAAGAGACAAACGAAAATAACAAGTTTATTTTCAGGATGATCCAGGACCCCTCCTTTAATTCGGAATTCCAGTTCCTCCAATCAATTATTGACCTGTTTGAAATCCCCGAATCACCCCGATCGACGTTAGATTGTAAAAACGCCATCCAGAATTATCTGTTTGAAATGGGGGTGGTGGAAAAGCGATCACCGGTATTGATTATTGATGAGGGGCAAAATCTCACGCCAACCTACATTGAAGCTCTCCGGGTGCTGTTGAATTACGAGACGAACAAGGAAAAGTTGCTCCAGCTGGTCATATTTGCCCAGAATGAATTTTTGGAACGGTTAAAAAAACAACAAAACTTCTACGACCGGATTGCCATGGGGTACTTTATCAATGCCCTGAATGAGGAGGATACTCATTCCCTGATAAAGTTTCGCCTGAAAAAAGCCGGGCTGGATGATGGGCGCGAATTGTTCGATGAAGGGGCGTTGCACCGGATTTACCTCTATACCAGAGGATACCCGCGACGGATAATTACTATTTGCCATGAGGCGCTCATCGCAATGATTCGCGAGGAAAAAGAAGTGTGTGACCGGCAATTAATTGAAGATATCATTCTCGAACAGGAAAAATGGAGTGTCTGACCCGCAATAATCATGGCTGACCGGAAAGAAATAGCGACAAACCGTTTACTGCGTCTGCTGCGGGAAGCGGAGGAAAACGAGGCCGCCGGCAAGGTTGGTGAGGTTGATGAGCGCGTTGCGTTAGAAGAAAAGGTAATGGAGAAGTCGATGCGGTCATCGGGCCCCTCCCAGGATGAGGACCTGGACCTTGCCCCGGAGGACGCGGAAGAGAAGGAATCCGAGGATTTCGATCCGGCGGATACAGGGGATGACGACATCTCCGAAGATCTGCTGAATTACATCTTTGAGGAGCCTTCGGAGGAAGACCGACCGGATGACTCTGTGGATCAGGAACCTGCCGAGCGGGCTGAAGAGGGTGATACTGATGATTCAGAGGATATAGATACTCATGCGGATGACCAGGACTGGGGGTCGGATTTCGAATTTGAGGACGATACGGTCGAAGATGAGGAACTTCGGATTGACCCCGGGGAAAAACCTGAGGAACATGACCTGAACGATACTGGTGAGTCACCGGATTTCGACCTTGAACTCAATGAAGATTCACTGCGTGAGGAAGCCGACCATACGGAGATGGAATCCCTGGATTTTGATTTCGAGGATTTCGATTCAGGGGAGGATGCCGCAGATGATTTTACCGGAGGACTTGGGAATACAGAGGAAGGTGATGAGGAGGAGGTCGAAACGGAGGTTGTCGCAGGGACCACAGGAGATACGCAGCCCGACACTCCTGAGGAAGATGATTCGGTAGGTATTGACGAGGATGAATACAAGATAGCAGACGAACCTGAAGGGACTTCCGACAGAGGATCTGCAGGTGGTGACAACGGTTTTACGCGCAGTTTTGATAAGGATCAGGAATCCGTTGGACAGGCAGAAGATGTGGAAGAGTATGAAGACTTCCAGATCGAGGAGTCGGAAAAAGATTCTGACGAGGTTGAAATACCAGAAGAGCGCCCCGCCCGTCCGGATGAATTTGACGATGAAATACAGGGCGGCGATGACGTCACGGATGTAGATGAATCCGGACTGAAAGAACCTATTGAAAAAACAAGATCAGTTAAATCCTCCCTGAAAACCTTCGAGAAAATGTTGGGTATATCAAAGAGCCTATCAGGGAGGGGGAAACAAGAGACCGCCGATTCAGCAGGTGAATCTGATACTATCTATGGAAAATTCCTCCGAATATTACATAAGTATGAGATCCCTGCCAATTTAAAGAAATGGCTCGATTTGCCCGATCTGCGTCAGGTGACTTCACTTCTCCCAATACAACAATCGTGTGTTGGAGTTGACATCAGCGAGAATGCTCTGAAGTACGTCAGAATTACCAAAGGCCGGGTGCCGACTGTTGATGAGTATCGGTTTGAACCATTTACTGCTGATTTAATCGAAAATCCCGCCAAGCGGAAACAGCACATCGAGCAGGTGCTGGATGAAGTGCTTACTGGCGATGGTATCTTACAGAGCTATGTACATACCACAGTCATTAGCAGCCAGATAAGTATTCGGAATCTGACTCTGCCCAAGGTATCAAAAAGCGAACTCAATACCGCGGTACAATGGGCGAGTAAAAAGTCCTTGCCAATGGAGATCAATGATGCGGTTGTCGATTACCGTGTGGTGGGGGAAGTCCAGGAATCCGGCGTAACCAAAAACGATGTCCTAGTCGTGGCGGCACTTGAAAAGGATATCGAATCTCAAATAAAGTTCTGGGAGTCCTTTGACCTGATCCCCAATAAAATTTCTCTGCCACCGATCGCTGCCTGGAACGCCTACCGCCACTTATCCCCGCATACCGATTCTGATACGGTAATGGTCATTGAATTAGGCGCAAACTCTTCATTTATCTGCATAATTAAAAACCGTGACCTGCGGTTCGTCAGAATGATTGGTGTGGCCGACCAGGACTTCACGGATGCCCTGACCGGGAATATCTCCACGGGGGAATCCCGCACAAAGATTACCCGGGAGATGGCCATCGAGCTGAAGACCCAGTACGGTATACCAAAACCCGAGGCGTCCGGAACAGTAAAAGAGGGTATTTCGTGCGCGCAATTGACATCCCGACTCAGAGTTCCGGTGGAAAGACTCGCGAAAGAGATCCACCGCTCCTACTCGTATTACCGCAAAGAGATATCCAATGGCACCGTAAACAAGATCCTGTTGTCCGGTGATGCGGCGCGGATTAAAAACCTGAATTATTACCTCGGGGAAGAACTGCGGAATACCAGTGGAATGGAACTCCCGGTTGAAACGCTGAACCCGGCGGAAAATATTCAGTTTGGTGACACCGTAGAAACTCCGGAACACTTTTTGGAAATTGCCCCGGCCTTCTCGGTACCACTGGGGTTGGCAACCGACCAGAGCTCCCTCCTGAATATGCTGCCAACGCGATTCAAGAATCTGCCGAAATTCGCTATCGCCAAATTGGCCACCCTGTTCCTTGGCGTTATTATGGTGTTCAGTATGATTACCATGTCCGCCGTGACGAATTCGAAAATTGAAAACCATCGGGAGCAATTACAGCTGCTGCAACAGCAATACTCACAAATCGATCCACAACAGAAAGCGTTCGTTGCGGCCATGGACCGGAAAGAGGAACTCGTTCAATTGCTGAATCAATTGAAAAAAGAGATTCAATTTTCGTCCATCGATGAGAAACCACTGAAAACATTCAGTGAAATTATTCCCTCGAATTTTGGTATCGAATACCTGGATATCAAAATGAGTGAGGATAATTCCACCCTGCATTTTAACCTGTCCGGCAACATTTACTCGAAGGTGACCAGCACGGATATTGACCTCATAAAATTCGTTCAGAAACTGGAGTCGACGGGGTATTTCACGAATATAGAAATCAAAAAAACGAAGAAATTCAGCGATCCGGCACAGCCGGGAATGTTCTTCGAAATGACCTTTTCAACCGGATGAACGACCTGCTAAATAAACTGTACCTTACGAAGCGCTATGCTATAATCCTCGGGGTAATCCTGCTTGGATTTTTAATCTGGTTCTTTGGCGTTCACCAGAGCCGGATAGCACAACTCGCCAGAGTGGATGCGACCCTTTCCACTGTGCAAAATCAGATCGCCCAGGCCAGGGCGGTTATCGGCGATGTCGAGGATGTGGAAGCGCAGATCAAATCTCTGGAGGAAATGAAAAATACCCTGACAGGCAGTATCCGGAAGCAGGAAGAGATCTCCCAGCTGGTGGATAAAATCATTTCTGTTGGTGAGGAATCCGAGGTGAATTTTACCTCGATTAACCTGGAGGCGGACAAGTTGTTTTCCTCCAGAAACCGGAATTCAGAGTATGTTACGGTCACTGTGAATCTCGCGATGCAAGCAAAATACCTGGAGTATGGCCAGTTTCTGGAACGGTTAAACAAGTTGCCGTTTATCCTGAGTGTTGAGCAAGTGGTCATGAATTATAAAAAGGAGATTTACCCCGATTTGGATCTGCAAAACCGGCTATTGCTGGTTTTGAAATGACCGGATAAAAAAACCAATGGATAACTTCACTACATCTCAAAAGGTCCTGATGGGCATCCTGATTCTTATGTTGGGATACCTTGCATATGATATGTGGTTTGCCGGGGACAAGAATGCACCGGTTCGGTCGACCACTCGTGCAGTAGTACCCGCCCAGAGGCAAACGGCCGGGAGTGCCGGAAATGCAGCCTTGGGCAATACTACAGGGCAAATTGCGACTGCAGCAAACCAGTGGTTCACCGATTTTTCGCATGACAGGTGGGGTGAAGACCCGTTTGAACATCCGGGGTACAGTACTGCAAACCAGACACAACAATCCTCCGGACAAGCGCCGCTATCGCAGGTGTTATCATCCCGGTTTCATCTGACGGCTGTTAGTAAGCGGGGCGGTGATGACTATGTATTAATCAACAATGAGGTTTTAACTGTCGGCGATGTGATCGATGGTGCGGAGCTGACTGAAATTCGGGCGAATTCAGTGATAATGGACTACCGGGGCAACAAGATAATTGTCCCGCTTTCCAGGCCCCGACCCGCCCAAAATACAAATTCAAATAAACGGTAAGGCTTTCCCGATGCGTAGGAAACAAAAATTTTTAAAATTGATGATAGTGTGCGTTGTCTCTCTGTTTGGTCTGCAAGCAGGCAGTTATGCACAGCAGGGCAATCCATTGGATACAAAGGGGGAGCAGTTAATGTCCCTTGAATTTGTGGATGCCGATTTAAAGCATGTCCTGCGGCTCATCGCAAAGCAAAACGACCTGAACATCATCACCAATGAAGATTTGCATGGTCAGGTTACGGTGAATTTTGATAATGTCACCCTGAAGAATGCGCTGGAAGCCATCCTTGTCTCAAACGGCTATAACTATATTATTAAAGATAACATTATCATCGTGAAGGAACGGACTCAGCGGATGGTGGGTGAACTGGTAACCCAGGTGTATGAGTTTGACTACATTGAAGCTCAGGACGCCATCATGGCACTTTCGAATGTGGTTACGACCGAATACGGGGAAATGGAAATTTTCAGACGAAGTGTGCCCGGCACAGGTGGCGAAGGTACGAGTAATCGTGCTATTGGCAGCAAGTACCTGGTAATCACTGATATCCCGGAGAATCTTCCCCGCATCGAGGCTCTGATTAAGGAAATTGACACGCCTGTCCCACAGATAATGATAGCCGTGAAATTTATTGAAACCCGGCTTGATCATACCGATACCCGGGGAATAAATTGGACGGTGAAAGCCCGGATGCAGGGAGGACCACCTACGGCAGGGGCCGCCACAGGTACCGGAGCTACCGGGACAACAGCCGGGGCAACAGGTACTACTGGCGGGGTAGGAGCAGCAAGTATGGGATTCCCCGTCTTTGGCGAATATCGGAATTTGGATGTGGCAACCCTGAATTTCCAGGAGTTTCAGGCTGCCCTTGAAATGTTGTTTACCAAGGGAAACTCCAAACTGCTTTCTGATCCGAGGATTACCACCCTGGATAATCAGCCAGCAAATATTGAGGTGGGGACGACAATCCCGGTGTTGGTACCGCAGCAGCAGGGCGCACAAACAGGTGGAATGACCTTCGGATATGTTCAGAATACCTACGAAGATATCGATATTAATATTAGCCTGCTGGTACTGCCCCGGGTCAATCCCGACCGGTACATCACGATGTCCGTCGAGCCGGTGGTGGAGGCGATAACCGGCTATACCGGGCCGGATGGAGACAGACCCATTGTGGCAAGCAGGTCAGCAAAAACACAGGTAATGATTAAAGATGGGGAAACTATTGCGATCGGTGGATTAATCAAGGAGGATAAATTCGAGACATTTAAAAAAGTACCAATCCTTGGTGATATCCCGCTTTTGGGGCGATTATTCCAATACAAGTCCAAGCAGTCGGAAAAAACAGATCTCATCATTTTTATTACGCCGCGTATCGTTGGTCCCGTGGCAGTAAAACAGGCCAGTGCGGACACGGTGGGAGGGGAATAATCTGATGGCATTTAATCTGTTTCATGTCTTGAAATACGCCACCGCCCAGGAGTGTTCCGACCTCCATATCACGGTGGGACAGCCCCCGATTATCCGGGTCAATGGGGAAATCCGCTGGATTAAGCACGATCCGCTGACCGAGGAAGAGGTCCACGAGGCGATCTACAGTATTTTAACTGAGCGACAAATTACCCAATACGAGCAGGATCTCCAGCTGGATTTTGCCTGGAAAATCGATGAGGTGGGCAGGTTCCGGACGAACATTTATAACCACCACCAGGGGGAGGGCGCGGCCTTTCGTATTATTCCGCCGAAATCGAAAACCCTTGAGGAAATAAACGCACCCAAGGCAGTATATGAACTTGCCCGGAAGCGGCATGGCTTTGTGCTGGTCACCGGGCCGTCAGGTTCTGGGAAAAGTACCACACAGGCAGCCATGGTGGATATGATCAACAAGGAGCGCAGGGGGCATATTCTTACGATCGAGGATCCGATCGAGTACACTCATTCCAGCAAAAACTGTTTGGTGACGCAGCGGGAGGTCGGAGCGCATACGCACGATTTCGCCGGAGCGCTTCGTGCTGGACTCCGTGAGGACCCGGATATCATCCTCGTCGGTGAAATGCGTGATCTGGAGACCATCTCACTGGCGTTAACAGCTGCGGAAACAGGGAACCTGGTGATTGGAACCCTGCATACGCGCAGTGCTGCGGGCGTTGTTGACAGAATTGTCGATGTCTTCCCGGCCGGCCGGCATAACCAGATACGGTCGATGCTTGCAAGTACACTCGAAGGGGTTGTCGCCCAGCAATTATTGGCGAAAAAGGATGGAAGTGGCCGGATAGCGGTCATGGAAGTCATGGTGGCCAATTCCGCCGTGAAAAACCTGATCCGGGAGATGAAAACCAACCAGCTGTATTCCACGATGCAGACCTCCACGAACGAGGGGATGCAGACGTTCGATCAGGCGCTTTTTAATCTGTATGAGCAGAACCTGCTCTCGCTCGATATGGTACGAAAAAATGCCAATGATTTAACCCAGATAGACAAGTGGTTGCGTCGGGCAACCGGCGGCTCAATCCGGGCTGCAGCTGCCAAGGAAACCGAGTCTGAACCGACTTTCGAGGAAGAACATGAAATTGACTATTAAAGCCATATTGCTCCCGATTTTGCTCGCGAGCTGGAGTCCCGCTGCCGGGCAGAATGCGCTTGAACCGGATACGCTCGGGCTCTATTCGATCCACGGCTACGTTTATAATCAACAGTATTTACCGCTGGGAAATGTGCGCGCGAGCATAACAAATTGGGAGAATGAATATGCCGGAATTACCGATCAAACCGGCTATTTTACCATTCAATTTCCCGTGGAAAAAGAGGATTATCAGTATAACCGGCAGGTGCATATCGAATTATACTCCCGGGAGTTGGCATATCTGAGGAATTCCATGACAATACCGGTTCGGCAATTTCAGAATGGAGAATACGTTATTGAGGCAACCCGGTTAAATACCAGGCGGGCTCCTGAAGCCGCCCCGGCAGTGGATTGGGGACTGATTGATTCCCTGCAATCTGAAATTGACTCCCTGCGGAATCTGCTGAATCAATACCCGGAGAGGGTTGACTCGCTCGAAGCCAGGATTGCAGAATTACAGCAGGTGCGAGATGAGGAATTCCGGGAATATGTGGTGCAACCGGGTGACTATTTAATAAAAATCGCCTCCGACAGCCAATTTTATGATGACCCGTATAGTTGGCGTATCATCTACGACGCAAACCGCCAAACTATTGAGGATCCTAATTTGATCTATCCGAAACAGGTATTAAAAATACCGGCAGTTTCAGAGAACAAAGAATAGGGGCGATTGCAACACATCTTTGTCGGATAAGATGAACAACCCGGCACCAACATATAGAAGACAAGTGAGGAGAGACCATGGCTCAAGACCATACCATATTGATAGTGGAGGATGAAAAGGATTTTGCCCATGCTTTGGAAATCCTGTTAAATGCAAAGGATTATCAGGTCGAAATTGCCTATGACGGAATGACCGGGTTGGAAAAAGCACGGCAAATTGATCCCAGCCTTATCATCCTGGATATTATGCTGCCCAAGATTAATGGGTACAAGATATCCCGGTTACTGAAATTCGATGAGCAGTATCAGCATATCCCGATAATCATGCTGACGGCACGGGCAGAAAAGCATGATGAGGAAGTCGGGATGGAAACCGGTGCGGATGTGTATATGACAAAACCGCTGGACAATAAAGAGCTCCTGAAGCATATCGGACAACTGATCGGGGAATCTGACGCTGGCAATGAGTAGAGATATTTTAACGCTGTTGGCGTTTGTGGTCGGGAGTATATTGGGCAGTTTTTTAAACGTCCTGATTTACCGTCTTCCACGGAATGAATCCGTTTTATCACCGCCCTCCAGGTGTCCGCATTGCGGATATCGGATTCATCCGTGGGAGAATATTCCTGTCCTGGGATATCTGATAGTCAGGGGGCGCTGTAGCAACTGCGGGCAGCGGATTTCGCCGCAATACCCGCTAGTGGAGCTCCTGAGCGGGCTCATCGCGGCTGTTGTGATATGGAACGCCGGCCTGAATTGGGCTGCCGTCAGCGTGATTGTGCTGTTCTACCTGTTGGGCACCGCGGCAATCGTGGATTTTCGCCATCAGGTCATCCCCGACGGTATCACCATGCCGGGCATGCTGCTCGGTATTATTTTCAGCTCATTTCAATTTCCGGGGTTCGAGGGATTTTTCCGGGCATTACTCGGATTACTCGCCGGGGGCGGGAGCCTGTATCTGGTGGCGCTCTTCGGCAACGCGGTTTTTAAGAAGGAAAGTATGGGCGGGGGTGATATCAAACTCGCCGCTATGTTTGGGACATTCCTGGGATGGAAACTCACGCTGATTGGGATCTTTGTCGGGTTCTTTATCGGGGCGCTCTTCGGGGGGATTTATTTGGCTCTTAACCGGGATAAACCGGAACCTCGGCCAGCATCAGAGGAGCCGGATTCAGACGATGTGGATCTGCCGGAGGGCAACGTGTTGCCGTTTGGACCGTCATTGGCCATGGGGGCATTAGTGAGTTTATTCTGGGGCCCGGCACTGTTGGATTGGTACCTGAATTCATTCATGTAATTGAGAAAAAACAAATCGATTAGGATATATGCCGGTAACGAAAAAAAAACGAATCGGTGAAAACCTGATAGACCGGGGGCTGATTACAAAAGATCAGCTGGCGGAAGGTCTGGAGCGTCAGGCGGAAACGGGTGAACCGCTGGGGACCGCCCTGGTTGAACTGGGATACGTGTCGGATTTTGAATGGCTGGAGGCGACAAGTGACCAGCTTGACATCCCGTACCTCACACTCAGCAATTATATCATTGACCCGGAGGTCGCGCATGTGATCTCCGAGAAGCTAGCCCGGAAGCATAAGGTCATTCCCTTATTCAGGATTGAAAATATTCTGTCAGTTGGAACTTCGAACCCCACCAATGTCGTGGCCATTGACGATTTGACCCGCCAGACCAACCTCGAGATCGAACCGATCCTGTGTGCCGAAAAGGAAATAAATCAGGCGCTGGATGAAATCTATGGCAGCTCGGATTCCATGGATGAAAAGATGAAGGAATACCATGAAGGGTCCGGGAACGGCGAAGGAAAACAAGGTGAAGGAGAAACCGAAGCCCCGATTATTAATATTGTCAACCTGATATTCAACCGCGCTTTCAAGATGAATGCCAGCGATATCCATTTGAATCCGGAAGAAAAGAACCTGCGGATACGTTATCGCATTGACGGGGTATTAGAGGATATCTGGACCCAGCCAAAGCACCTGCAGGGGTCAATTATTTCTAGGATTAAGATTATGGCGGATATGGATATTGCCGAGAGGCGCCGCCCCCAGGACGGGCGCTTCAAGCTGGAAATGAACAACAGAATGATCGATTTCCGGGTTTCCTCCCTCCCAACCGTCTTTGGGGAAAACGTGGTGCTGCGTTTGCTGGATCCGGCCTCGGTGAAGGTGACGTTAACCGACCTCGGCCTGAGCAATAACCTGGAAAACCTCCTCCGAAAAATTATCGCCAATCCCTATGGTATTGTACTGGTCACGGGGCCGACCGGCAGCGGAAAGACCACAACTTTATACGCATCGCTGAATGAATTGAATGAGGTGGAGAAGAATATTATCACCATTGAGGATCCGGTGGAATATCAGTTGCCACTGATCCGCCAGTCGAATATGAACCCCAAGGCAGGGATGACCTTTGCAAGCGGTTTACGGGCGATTCTGCGGCAGGATCCGGATATCGTCATGGTCGGTGAGGTGCGGGACGGTGAAACGGCTACCGTCGCCGTGCAGGCGGCGCTCACCGGGCATCTGGTGTTGAGCACCCTTCATACGAACGATACGGCCGGGGCGTTGACGCGTCTTGTTGATATGGGGGTTGAGCCGTTCCTGGTGTCTTCGTCGACGTCCGGGATTATTGCACAGCGCCTTGTCCGCAAGCTTTGTGACCACTGTAAAGAGCCCTATACGCCATCAGAAGATGAGCTGAAAACGCTGGGGCTGGACAAGGTACAACGGGAAATCCAGTTTTATCACCCCGTTGGATGTAAAAAGTGCCGTGACTCAGGGTATGCCGGTCGGATAGGTATTTTCGAAATTATGGAAGTGACCGAGCCGATCAGGGAACTTATTTTGAAAAATGCCAGCGCGGACGTGATAAAAAAGGTTGCGATGAAAAAAAACGGGATGACAACCCTGCGCCATGATGGGCTGCGGAAGGTTGTCAACGGAGTGACTTCGGTGGAAGAAGTGCTCCGGGTGACACGTGTGTGAGTATGACGGATTCAAACAAGATTTTACTAATCTCTGAATCGCGGAAGTTGGTGAGCCGCTTGCAAGAACTGGCGCGCCGGTTTGGGGTGGTGGAAAAAGCCACATCCGGCTACGATGCACTGCAAATGGTCACCCTGGATCCGTTCGATTTGATCCTGCTCGATTTTGACCTGAGTTTGATGAGCGGCCTGGAAACCCTCAAACATCTCCGGCAGGAAGCCCCGACCGTGCCTATCCTGGTGGTGCCCAGACAATACATGTTTGTGACAGATGTAGCCAGGGCGCTGGAGTATAATGCGCAATCCTACCTGGATCCCGCTGAGCAAAACGAGGATTTGGAAAAACACGTGGAATCTTTTCTTGAGTTGGGGGAGTTGCCCCGGCGTATTTCCACGTTTCGGAAAGACCTGCCAAAGCATTTTACCGTTGACAGGTTTATTGGCAGTTCAGCCCAGATGTACTATATCTACCAGCGGCTGGATAAAGCGGCAAACAGCGATGTGTCCGTGCTCATCCGGGGCGAAAGCGGTACGGGAAAAGAATTGATCGCCCGGATGTTGCATGCCTTGAGCTCCCGGGTGGAGCAACGATTTGTGGCGCTGAATTGTGCGGCCATCCCTGAAAACCTGCTGGAATCCGAACTGTTCGGCCATGAAAAAGGGGCTTTTACCGGGGCAATGGAACAGCGGAAAGGGAAATTCGAAATTTCCGACCGGGGGACCCTGTTCCTGGATGAGATCGGGGATATGAGCCCGGTCCTGCAGGCGAAGCTTCTGCGGGCACTGGAGTATGGCGAATTCGAGCGTGTCGGCGGAAATGAAAGCATCGCGACGGATGTGCGAATACTATCGGCATCGAATAAAAACCTGGAGCAGGAAATCGAAAAAGGGAATTTTCGCGAGGATTTGTATTATCGGCTGAACGTGTATCCCATCGAAATCCCGCCACTAAGGGAAAGGAAGGGAGACATACCATTGTTGGCAATTTATTTTGCCAGCCGGTTTAACCGGAAAAACAACCAGTCCGTGGAATACTTCGATGCCGAAGTTGTTCCTCTGCTGAAAAAATACTCCTGGCCGGGTAACGTCCGGGAACTCCAGAATGTGATGGAACAGGCATCCCTCCTGGCTGACGAGAACACGATTACCACAGCGCATTTTCCTTCCTTACCCGTAGAGAATTTACAGGAGAGCGACACCGCAATTCAGGACCACACCATAGATTCCCTGACAGATCTGCTCCGTTCGGATATGGTAATTCCGATAGATAAGCTGGAAGCGGCAGCAATCCATAATGCCATCAGAATCACCGGTGGCAATGTCTCACAGGCAGCCGAACAACTGGGCGTCAGCCGGGTCACCCTGTACCGGAAGATTGAAAAATACAACTTAAAGATGGAAGAATGAGTCTCAAGAGCCAAGAAAAAAGAACTACCACAAAGACACGAATGAATAAAACAACAAGCAACAAACAACGAACTACGAACAACCAACAAAATCGGTGTGCCAAACCGGGGACTCTGGACCCTCGACTCAAGACCTAAGATGAAAGAGCCAAGAGCCAGGGAAAAAAATCACCACAGAGAACGTCCCGGAAGGGACTCCTCCTGGAGCAGAGAAAAACGAAAAGACCACAAAAATATCGAGCCACGAAGATACGCGAAGACGCACGAATGAATAATACAACAAGCAACAAATAAAAAAAGGCGGCTAAAGCCGCAACTACCAACAAGATCGGCAACAACCAACGAACAAAAGAAAGAATAATAATTGACTCTGGACAATAGACCCTTGACACATGACAACTATAACACACTAACACGGTAACACTATAACACTGTTTAAATCATGCCGTTATACAAATATAAAGCGATGGATAATGCCGGTGCGGAACTGACCGGTGAATTCGAGGCGGAAAATATCGCGAGTGCCTACGAATACGTGGAAGAGGATCTCGAGGCGATTCCAATCAAGGTGAAAGAGCAAAAGCCGAACCCGATTGACGATTGGCTGCGGAGCCTTCAGGGGGTGGACCGCCAGGAACTGATTAACTACACGGCGCAGCTGATGACCCTATTAAAAGCAGGGGTGCCGCTACTCGGCTCCCTGGATGCCCTGAAGGAGCAAACGGAAAATCCAACGCTGAAGAAAGCCATCGCACAGATCTATAGTGATGTGGAAGCCGGTTCGAGCTATTCAGAGGCTATTGCCAAGCATGAAAAGATCTTCCCGAATTTGTATGTGAATACGGTGAGAGCCGGTGAGGCTGCCGGGAATCTGGATGTGGTCCTGGAGAACCTGGTGAAGCAGCTGGAACGGGACGAGGAGACCCAGAGCAGCATCAAGAGTGCCCTGCGATACCCGATTATCGTGATGGTGGGGATGGTAGTCGCAATGATTGTCCTGGTGACCTATGTAATTCCGAAATTCGCCAGTTTGTTTTCCTCCAGTAGTGCGGAATTGCCATTGCCCACACAGGTACTGATTGGCATGAGCGGTTTTTTCCAGTCTTACCTTGTGTATATGGTCATTGGTGGCGCTGTGCTGGGATTTCTCTTCTACCGGTGGATTAACTCAGAGGGAGGCCGAAAAGCCTGGGACGGCATCAAACTGGAACTGCCATTATTTGGCAAGATTATTCGGCTGATGTCAATTTCCCGGTTCGCGTTTATCCTGGAAACCCTGAATAAAAGCGGGCTGCCGATCCTGGAATCGCTGGCAATCGCCGGGAATACCGTGGGAAACACGATTATCGGGAATTCTATCGATAAGGTAGCAGACAACGTTGAAAAGGGTAAGGGACTGGCGATACCGCTGAAGGAGACCAAGCTGTTTCCGCCGCTGGTTATCCAGATGATAAAGGTGGGGGAAGAGTCCGGCGCCCTGGATGAAATGCTTGCCAAGGTCGCCAGTCACTACGAGGCGGAGATCGAGGAAATCACCGACAGCATCATGGCCGTTATTCAGCCGATTATTACCATTTTCATGGGAGCGATGGTGGTGATCATGGCACTCGGCGTCTTCCTGCCCATGTGGGGTCTGATGGATGCGTTCCAGGGGACGATGTAAGACTTGAATCGTGAAACGTGAGACGTGAGAAGGTGCAGTCGGCAATAAAAGGTGAAATGTGAACCCCGGAGGGGCGACATATTTGTAGAGTAGCAATACCAAAACCCGGAGAGCCTCGGAGAGGCGGCATATGGATGGGTAAACTGACTACCGTGAATCGTGAGACGTGAGACAAAATATGTTGTGGAAAAGTGGCGAGCGAGATAGCGAGATAAGGGTATAGAGTATAGAGGGTTAGAAAAGTCTGTTGGTAGTCCCTGCTTTAGCAGGTATTTGGCAGAAGAAGGAAAAATGAAAAAGAAAACCCTGTTGGGTGTTTGTGGTTCGTTGCGGGAAAGAATTGGGAAATTTCTGGGAGACTCTATACTAGTGAAAAAACCGGGAGACGACACCCAACTCAGGACACCAGAACCGCGACGCTTTTAACTATAACACGATAACACAGAAACACGATACGAATCAATCGCGGCGGAAACATAATTTCTACTTGAACACTCGAATACCTGCTCCGGGAGGAGTCCTTCACCAGAAGTCTTGCCGGAAAGCATCTCTGGTGAGGCTGCTGAGACCTTCCGGGAAACACTTTAACACTGAAGGCAGCTGTAACAAAATGAAACACCGGGAACGAGGCTGTTACATTTTAATACAATTTGATGCCTGAGGGGCAGTAAATAAGCCAGTTACAAAGGCTTTTCCGGTTGGCACAGAAATTGACTTTACTATTAATTGAATAAATACACAGGGAAGTGCCTATGAATAATAAAGGTTTCACACTGATTGAGCTTACCATTGTGATCGTCATCCTGGGGATTCTGGCAGCGGTGGCGATTCCCCGGTTCACCGATCTGGCGGACGTTGCCAGAACCCGGGTGTTCGAAGCCACCATGGGAAATTTTTCCAGTGCCATCAGTATTGTACACATGAAAGCACGAGTTGACGAGGTACTGAATGGCGACATTCATATCGATGAGGACGGGGTGCTGGATGTGTTTGTAAATGCATACGGTTACCCCCAGGATGCCTCTGCCATCCAGGGGGGCGGGCAGCGCGCAAACGCCGATGCGGCGATGGCGGTCTGGAGGTCTGTGCTGCAGAGCGCACCGGCAATCGCCACAGTGGATGGTCCTGACGTCAACTGGGTGGCCGGTCTGAATTCAACCGTGAGCGATGAATCGGGGACCTTTCCGGTTTATCAGTATACCTACACGGCTTTAACTTCCGGGATAAACAGCTTTACTTATAACACGCGAACCGGTGTAATTCAGAGATTCATTGCACCGTAAAAAATGCAAAACATGCAAAAAGGAAAAAGGAGAACACGTATGAACAACTCAAAGGGTTTTACGCTCATCGAACTTGTGATGGTGATCGTCATACTTGGGATTTTAGCTGCCGTAGCCATACCGAGATTCAGCAACCTGTCGAGCAGTGCGAGGATTTCGTCCTTTAGCGCGGCATCGGGCGCCTTAAAGGGATCAATCACCACGTTTCTCGCGGATAGTTCCGCCTACCCGGAAGATGCCGCTGAACTTGTAGGTTCAGGTGCCTTTGAAAGCAGTGACTTTACCCTGACGACAACAGAAGCTACTGCAACTACCGGTAGAAGCAATATTACTGGTTTAAGCGATGATTTGAGTGACGTTGCAAATGAAAATATCTGGATTTACGATGATGAGTATTATGTAGGGGTTTCCTATACCAATAATACCATCACCGATCCATTTTAGGGAACGGTCACGTTAAACTTCTGTATGATTTGCGGGATGTGTTGGATCGCACATCCCGCAAATTAACGATGATGTGCTTTTGAGGGTAAAATGAGTATTCACCGCGAGAAAGGGTTTACGTTGCTTGAGCTGGTGATGGTGATCGTGATCCTTGGCATTCTCTCGGCGGTGGCAGTGCCCCGGTTCTTTACGCTCCAGGATTCGACCAAAACTTCCCTGTTCAAGAGCGTAACCGGGGCTATTAAATCCGGGATAGGGAACGCGTATGCCCTGAAACACGGAGAATATCCGACGCTGAGTGAAGTGTTGAATAATGCATTCACCACCGGCGAGGGCAATACGGAAAGTATCATGGATGCGTCGGAGATGGAATTGTCCCAGAATATGCCGGATGCCGGTGTCGAATTAATAGGCGCCGTTCCCACCCAGCCCTCCGGTGAGAGTTGGGAATCGATTTATATCTATTACCCTGCCGAGATGAACGCCGAATATTATACCATGATCTGGTATAATCCGGAGAAAGGTCAGGTGGTTGATGGATTGTAAATCAGAGAGAATGGAGAACGCAGAAGGGAGAAAGGGAGGTTGTTCGAGGATTGTTGTTTGATTGCAACAGAGCACTGCGTATTCGGAGGGAAATTGTAGAGCAAGATGCCATCTTGCTTGGGGACTCCCTTGCACTTTGGAAACCGCAAGAGCCTTGGCATATCAGCGGTTGTGCCGTAAAATTTTGATACGAACCACTGGAGCAAATCTCCAACGACGATGAACCTCAACGAACTCATAAAAAAGATGGTAGAGAAGGAGGCCTCGGACCTGTACATCACGGTTGGAGCGCCGCCGATGTACCGGATTGAGGGCGGAGTGTACGCCATGTCGCCCACCAAGCTCACGCCGGAGATGACCAAAGCCATTGCGTATCAGTTTTTGAGTGACGACCAGCAGAAAAAGTTCGAAAAAGAGAACGAAATCGACCTGGCGTATTCCATCAGCGGCGTGGGACGGTTGCGGTTGAATATCTACCGGCAGCGCGGGTCGGTCGGGATCGTCATCCGGCATATCAAATCGAAGATCCGGACCCTGGACCAGCTGGGTATGCCGCCGATCCTGAAGAAGCTGGCGCTGGAAAAGCGCGGACTGGTGCTGGTGACCGGTGCCACCGGCAGCGGCAAATCCACCACCCTTGCCGCGATGATCGACGAGCAGAACGCCAACCGGACCTGCCATATCGTCACGGTCGAGGATCCGCTGGAATTCCTGCATTACCATAAGAAGAGCATCGTGACCCAGCGGGAAGTCGGCATGGATACCAAGTCCTACCAGCGGGCACTGAAAAGTGCCCTCCGCCAGGCGCCGGACGTCCTGCTCATCGGCGAAATCCGGGACCGGGAAACCATGTCCTCGGCGCTGAAATTTGCGGAAACCGGGCACCTGGTCCTGTCGACCCTCCATTCGGTCAATACGAATCAGACCATGGAACGGGTGATGAATTTTTTCCCGACTGAACAGCATAAGATGGTCCAACTTCAGTTGTCGCAGAATCTCAGGGGAATTGTCTCCCAGAGGTTGGTTGAGCGGAAAAACGAAGACGGGCGCGTCGCCGCACTGGAGGTGATGTTGAACACACCACGGATTTCCGACCTTATCTATAAGGGGGAACTGGATAAAATTAAAGAGACGATTGCAGCGTCCACTCAGGAAGGACTCCAGACCTTCGACCAGTCGCTATTCGACCTGTACCGGGAGGGGACTATCGATTACGACGAAGCCCTCCGGAACGCAGACAGCGCTAACGATTTAAAGCTCCGGATCAAAATGGAAGCGGGCGGAAAAGAGAAGAAGGGAGAACACGACAGTGAAGAAACCATTGAACTCGCCATTGAGGAAGACTAATAATGCCGGTTGACAATTCCTATGATATATTAATTGGCATCCTGCTAGTGTTCGGGGTGCTGTTTACCTTCTTTCCGAAACTGGTCGTCAAAATAAATAGTTTGGGGAATTCTATACTCTTTCGTGATGAAGACCTGTTTAAATATCCAAAGACGCTTGGCCTGGTACTGACGATTATCGGATGTATTATATTTTTTGATTTGTGGATATTGAAATAATGAACCTATTGATACAAGATGATACCGCATTCACCCTCATCGAGCTCATAATGGTCATCGTGATACTTGGTATCTTGGGTGCTTATGCTACAATAAAGATTGATGGGACAATAGAAAATGCAAAAATCCAGGCAACCAAGCAGGAATTGAAGGTCATGAAGGACGCCATGGTCGGAGATCCCGAATCCACCGTGGGTGGACAGATAGCGGAAAAGGGATATTATGGAGATGTGGGTGCCTTGCCTCCGCAATCTTCGGGCGCCAGCGTTTTGGAAGGGCTTGTAACCCAGCCAGGCGGAGTGAGCGATTGGGACCGGTTCACTCAGACCGGCTGGAATGGCCCCTACATAGATGATGATCCGGATGATGAATGGCGGATTGATGCCTGGGGCAATTATTATGTATACAGCGAAGCAAACGGAACGATTACCAGCAACGGTCCTGACGGGACCAATGGGACCGGTGACGATATTACTATACTATTGAATAAATAGGATATTTTTTAAACGAGGCAAAGCCTCAGAAGGGATCTGTTATGAATACGACCAAGTTACCAGGTGTATCGAATACCAGGGGTTTCACGTTATTTCAGTTGATCGGGGTACTCGTTGCCGTTGCAATTGTAGCGACTGTCGCATTGCAGGTGGTGCAGACAAGTGTGGCGAGATCGGCCATTGAAAACGCCAGGACAGAGATGCGGGAGATCGGGTTTGCCATTGTCGGGAATCCGAATGTTGATACTGACTGCGGCTATATCGGTGATGTTGGTGAACTTCCGCCAAACCTCAATGCATTAATACACAAGCCCGATGATGTCTGCGACCGGTGGAACGGCCCGTATATAGAGGTTGCGAGTGAGGACCCGAATGGCGCAATCCGGGATCCCTGGGGGCGGGAATATATCTATGAACCCCCGAACCTCTATATTAAGTCAAACACCGAGGAGGGAAAAACCCTCGTCCACAATTTTGCCGACAGCTATGACCAGATTCTGAATAACCAAATGACAATTGTTTTTAATGTTCCGGGGAAAACGCCGGCCATCGAAAACGGCTGCGAAATTGTTCAGTTTACGAGAGTCGGTGAGACAGATCGCTGGCTTGCTGAGGGCTTGACCCAGTGTCCGGGTGATATCTTTTACTATGCAGGAGAGTCGGGAGAAGAAAAGGTAATTCGAAACCCGGATGTGGTATACGATGTCACTGATTCGGAACAGGCTGGTATGGGCATCATCCAGTATGTGAACGAGGAAGGCAAAAAAGCCCACACCAAAGGATCGAAAAACCACATCGTGGATTACACCGCGGAATACACGGGGGATGATGCCCTGCCGGTGCGTCAAATCCGGATTACCTGGAAGCAATTCGGTAATTACTGGGCATCGCTGAGTCCGAAGCTGGCTTCGCTGAGCGTGGACAATTCGGAGTTATGGAATCATGGCGATGGGCCGCGTCTGTCCAATGGAGGTGTGATCAGCTTTGATAAGGATGACCCGTTTATGTTCGATCCGGATGAAATGAATTTTGATGCCATGGTGTTCGAAGATCTTGTGTACGGCAACGTCTATAACGTCGATATGCGGGGAACCGAGTTCACCGTCGATTACTGGCCAGCCAGCGGGGGAGAAAAACAGACCATTACCTTCCGGGTCGGCGATTACACCCCCCAAGGCCAAATCGTCTATACGAACAATTTGGTTACCAGCCCCGGTTCTGGTATCGCATCGAACGATCCCCTGTCTGATGACCTGATCCTGGCTGCCGGCGACATTGACATCGCCGGAAATCACCAGGAAACATCCGGCGATATTCGTTCCAACGATGACATTACCATTACCGGAAATACTCAGAGTGAATTCTGTGGAAATATGCAGCATAACGGGAGCTACTCGGCGTCTGGGCAGGGACCGGATCTCTGTGAATTTGAAGAGCAATGGGTCGGTGATATTGACTTGCCATCAATGGGTCTGCCCTGGAGCGCCGGAGTTGCGGATGAAACGGAAGCCGGCAATTACACCTTGTCCGGTAACCAATCCTATGAAAATGGAACAGTTGTGGAAATCGTGAGTGGCGGTTCTCTCACCATAGATGATGCCACGGTTTCCGGCAACGTCACCTTCGTGGTGGATGGCGGTGTCGACGTAGCCGGTGACCTGGCCATCGATTCCGAGAACGGAGGACAGGTGATTATATTGGCTGGCGGAAACGTCACAACATCCGGCGGAAACGGTCATACGGTTGATGCCTACATACATGCGGACGGAACTGTTCACATCAGCGGTAACGATCATGAATTCGCCAAATTGCTCTGGGTTGATGGCAGCGCACAGATTGCCGGCAATTCCAATGATTTCGGAGGCGGTATCTGGGCCGGAGGTAGTATGCAGTACACCAACAATTCCGGAACAGTCAACGGGATTGTATGGAGCGGAGGCTCCATGCATATTGCCGCCAGTGACAAGGTGTTGAATGGCGCTATCATTTGCGGCGGGGACCTCCAAATCACAGGATCCCGGCTGAATGCAACATATGTTGCGGATAATGTCAAACCACCGATAAGTGACGAGGTGATGATTTACGACCTGGATTTTGACCTGGAAAACCCAACAGCAGTTGATGTCTATGTTGACCAGTTCAAGTTTACTGTCCTGGATAATGACGGCAATCCGGCATACCTCTCCGAGGCGATATTTAACGGTACGGTTTTCCATAATGCCGGCGATAACCGTCTGACGGCCGGTGAGGTCTTTAACATCGTGAATGGCACCAGTTTAACAGATGCCGTTCAGTTTTCACCGGGTGCCATTGATAATAACCAACTCAATGGTTTTTACCTGAACAGTTCCGGGGACGAGCACCTGAATGTCGCCGGGAAAGAAATCCAGATCACTTTCTATGAGGTCAATACTGACGAGGAACACGTCATTACTATTCCGGTGCCGGGAAGCTGATCCGGGAAAAATGGCATTTGTTATGTGGTAATTGGTTACATACGTTATGCAATGATATTGAATGGTGGGGGGCGTCTTTACAAAGACACCCCCCTTCATTCATAAATAGTTAATGGGACATTGAAACAGAAGTCGTGAGAAAAGTGCTACGGACATCGCGGGGGTTTTCACTGCTGGAGTTGGTGCTGGTTATAATAATTATCGGTGTCTTGACAGCTATTGGAGTCCGGTCGCTGAATAGCTCGCTGGAAAACCGGAAATTTCTCGGGACAAAGCAGGAAATGGAGGTCATCCGCACGGCAATTGTTGGCGATCCCACGTTACGGGAGAGCGGCACACGGACGTATTTCGGATACGTGGGGGATGTAGGAGATACCCCGCCGAACCTGGACGCCCTCCGGACTGCCCCGGCAGGCCTGGAAGCGATATGGGATGGTCCTTACATCGAAATCGATTATCAGGAAGATGCGGATGCCTTTAAATATGATGCCTGGGGAAATGCCTATACCGTTAATTTCGATGCCACCGATGACCCGCCAACTATCGTGAGCAGCAGCGGAACACCCAGTGATGCCAGCGACGATTTTACCATCAATATCGCGAACAGCCGGGCTGCTATTATCGGAAACATCGTTGAAGTGAGGATATTCGATGCCGAAGGGGTGGTCCTTACCACGAGTGAAATCCCGGCAGCTAATGTCACCATTGGCTATGCCGGTGCCGAAAATGCCAGCTCCTGGGTAAGTGGAGAACAGGTGTACAAATTCTCGAGTGTGCCGATAGGCAACCGGGAAATAGATATTGATGCCAGTTCGCTTGGCGTGACCCGGACAGTACCCGTCTCGGTTGACCTGGGTGACAGCACCCGGATGACCGTTACCCTTGATCCCAATTACGGAGAGCTTCAGCTTACAAGCGGCGATGGATTGGATCCTCCAAATCAGTCATCGACCGGTGTAATTGAATTCAGCATCGGAAATACCGGCACCCCGGTTTTTGATATTATCAGGATGACTGTTGAGTGGGAATCCGCGGCAGATGGGGACTGCTGGAACGGACACACGCCTTACCTGGGATCTCTCGATGACGGGACAACCACGTTCTGGACATGGAATTCCGGCGGCAGAACGGCACGGGTAGGAGCCGGGAGCGATATTGTGCTGGATAATGCGCTGACCATTGGCAGCAACGCCGATGTCACCCTGAATTTAACCTATGCGGACGATGTCAGCGGTGGGAGTGTCCTGAACATGGCCGGAACGGTGTTTACGCTGACGTTTGATCCTACAAAGGGGCCGACGCAGTCCGTCACATTTGAAATGGACAGGAGCTGTACCGCACCGGACTTGAGCTATGGAGCCGGTCCTACTCCGGCAGGCACTCCTCCAGAGCAAGTAAATCTGACTGTTTCCAATGATGGATCATTAAACGCGCGGATTAAAGCGATGACTGTCATCGGCTGGACCGGGGGGGATGCAAATTACCTGACGGGAATCAGTATCGGGTCGACCGGATGGTCCGGAACACGCTCAGCCGGAGATATCTGTTATCTGAATAATATTGCAGATCTTGCCAGTGGCAATACCGCATTTTCCCTGACCTTCGATGATGATATGACCGCATCTGCAACGGGTGGGGCAGTCAGTTTTGTTGAAGTGAAGTTTACCTATACTGATAACAGCACACAAACGGTGGTATTTAATTAAACCTATGTATATTGCATTTATTATCATAGGAGCGATTTCGCTCATAATCGGATTGCTGTTCCTGTTTGTGCCGGGCTTTATGATCGAGTTGAATGAGCAGACCAAAAAAGTGGTGACGACAGATAATTACGCCATTAAGAATCACCGGTTAATCGGGATCATTTTCCTCATAACGGCCGTGATCCTGTTGTATTTCCGTATCACCATGTAATTTGACCTGACCTGATGGAACGCAATAAACGCTGGATGAAACTCGCTCTCCGGGAAGCAGAAAAAGCGTATGAATTGGGTGAAGTACCCGTGGGTGCCGTCGTGGTTTCACCCCGGGGCGAGATCCTAGGAAAAGGGTACAATCAGCGGGAGCATCTGCATGACCCCACCGCCCACGCGGAAATGCTGGCAATTTCTGCCGCGGCAAATTCGCTGGGAAACTGGCGGCTGGAGAACTGTACGATCTATGTCACCCTGGAACCCTGTCCCATGTGCGCCGGTGCAATTGTCAACGCCAGGATCGAAACAGTGGTGTACGGAACTGCGGACCAAACAGCTGGTGCCTGCGGGTCAAGGTATGACATCTGCGGAGAAGAGGTGATGAACCATAAAACCGCGGTGGTCTCCGGCGTCCTGGAAGAACAGTGCCGACAAATCCTGACCGAATTTTTTACCCTCACCCGGGATCAATCACCCGGATACTCACTCACCTGAGTATTTATATTTGGATTGAGGTAGTAAACCGCACTAAGTACTGTAAGGTAATTGAGCCTTGATAATAATCTACGCAATACGCAGTACGTAATATTCTAAAAAAAGCGGAGAGGGAGGGATTCGAACCCCCGGTCCGTCAAAGACGGACACCGCATTTCGAGTGCGGCACATTCAACCAGACTCTGACACCTCTCCGAGTGCCATCAAATATAACACCACCGGTTAACAGACCAAAGAAGGAATTCCTCTCTATTTACGTTAATTTTAGGTACAGATTGGTTCACGTATAGCACGAATACCCACGAAAACGCGTTTGTAGTGCGAGTCACATCTTGTGCAGGTTGTTCCCACACCAACAAATTAGACTTCAGCCCATCTCCTTGCGAAAGTGTCCCGCAGGGCTCTCGTTGAGGGGGGTGTGGTCGATTTACGCTCGTCTTGGAATGAAATTCCAAGGCTGAACCTAAATCCCGCCTAGCCTCGCTATCTCATTGCGAGGCGACAAGACCAGTATCACGGGAAATGTATTGTTTAATAGAACCAAAGGCTCCCCACTCACTCTGAGCTTGTCGCTCCGGGAGGAGTCTCTTCCGAGAAAGGCGGGACAAACGCCAACCGAATGGATACTAGTTCAAACCACTTTCCGTCTCACTTCGACAAGCTCAGCATGACGGAAAGTGTACTGATATCTATAACCAAAGCTCTCCAGTCACTCTGAGCCTGTCGAAGAGCAGATATCCAAGTGAAGGAAAAGAGTAATAACCATTTACTACTGCACTTTCCTGAGGACATCTCTGATGAGACTGGTGAGAAAGAGTGGCAACAATGATACGGAAATCCAAGCCCTTCCTGCTGCATTTTCCCACGGGGGATCCCTGGTGGGACAACAAGCTCAATATGACAGGAAGGGTAATGAATTTACATAGTCCAATCTCCCCAGTCACCCCCATAGGGGTTCTTACCGGAGCTGAACGCATCGCTCCGGGAGGGGTGCCTTACTGGAGATGACTTGGTGTTGGAGTTTTTCTACAAACCTGCCGCTACGTTGGGGCTGGACTTATACCTTTTATTGCTGACGGGCTATTGCCTACTGCCGACTGCACCTTCTCACCTCTCACCTTTGACATCTCACATGTTTTTCACGATTCACGTATCACGATTCACGGTAGTTGGTTTACCATGCCGCCTCTCCGAGGCTCTCCGTTTTTTTGGCGCTGGTTCTCTATAAATATGCTGCCCCTCCGGGGCCCACATTTCACGTCTCCCATTTTTTACTATTCACGTTTCACTATTGCCTATTCACCCTCTTATTACCTTGACTGCAAAGGAGTGCTTACCTAAATTCGTTTCTATTTATGGAAACACTTGATCTACAGCGCAAGCTAAGCCTCAAGGAGATCAAATCTGTCGTCTCCGGGGAGATGGATTCCTTTGAGCATGCCTTTTCCGAGTCCATGGAATCCCATGTTTTCCTCATTAACAAAATAGCCAAGTATATTGTCAGCCAGCGCAGTAAAAAAATTCGTCCGCTGCTTGTGATCCTGGCATCCAAATTGTGCGGAGAACCCAACGAAAATACCTATCAGGCCGCTGTACTTGTCGAGCTGATTCATACGGCGACCCTCATTCACGATGATGTAGTGGACGGGGCGGAAATCCGGCGGGGCATACCCAGTATCAACGCGGTATGGAAGAACAAGATCTCTATCCTGATGGGGGATTATCTGTTTAGCAAGGCCCTCATCAATATGATAAAACTCAAGGACTTCGAGGCGCTGGAATTGCTGTCAGATACCGCCGAACGCCTGAGCAGCGGTGAAATCCTGCAGATTGAAAAAGCCCGCAGTGACGGTATGGACGAAGATGTCTACTATGATATGATCAAAGATAAGACGGCGTCCCTGATTTCCGCTGCATGCAGGCTGGGTGCCATCACTGTGGGGGACAACCGGGAACAGGCGGATGCGTTAGCCGAATACGGGGAAAATTTGGGTATTGCCTTTCAGATTAAAGATGACCTCTTTGAATTCGTGGGCAAGAAAAGCATTATTGGTAAACCGGTTGGCCGGGATGTAAAAGAAAATATGCTGACTCTCCCGTTATTGCATACTGTGGAAAATTTACCGGATAAGGAGTCCCGGAAGATCTTAAAGACCATGAAGCGGGGCGCCAAAACAAAACAGGTAAAGGAAATAGTGCAGAAGGTAGCGACCAACGGTGGTGTCTCATATGCAAGGGACCGGTTGCGGGATTATACGAAATCCGCAATTGATGCTCTCACGATTTTTCCGGACAACCAGTACAAGCAATCTCTTATTGACTTCGCAACGTTTAATATGGTCCGGGAAAAGTAATTCCCCGCCTCCCAATGTATGAATTCTCCGGACCCAACCACGTTTCGCCGTGTGTTAATTATTCGCCTGAGCTCCATCGGCGATATCGTGCTGACAACTCCGGTTCTCCGGACGCTTCATCGTAAATATCCCCATCTCAAAATCGATTACATGATCAAGGAGCAGTTTCGCGGGTTGGTTGAGTCACATCCCGCTGTGGACCGCGTACGAACCATTGACAATGATTTCGGATTTCGAGACCTGCTCGCCCTGCGGAAGGAAATTCAGTCCTCGGGGCAATACGATGCGATCATCGACCTGCACGATAATCTTCGGAGCAGGGTGTTAACTTTTCGAAGTAACCTTCCGTTTGTTCGCTATGATAAACAGCGGTTTTACCGATGGCTCTACGTGTATTGGAAGGTTCGTACTCAGGCGGTGGAAAAGTATATTACTGCAAAATATTTCGAGGCGATGGCGCCGTATAACATCCGGGATGATGAAGAGGGGCTTGATTTTTATTTTCCGGATGATTTTGTTTTTTCCACACCGGAGCTCTCGACACGGGTAATGGAGTTCCACCAATCTGGTGTTCCGGTAACAGTGGCACCCGGAGCAGCCTGGCAGACAAAAGAATGGCTGCCGGGGCGGTTCGCCCGGCTCATGAACCGCCTGATATCGGAAAAGAATGCTACAATAGCACTCCTTGGCGGCCCATCGGAAGTACAACTCGGAGAAGAGGTCCTCCATTCCGTTGTAAAGCCGGAAAAGGTATATAACTTTATCGGCCAAACCTCTCTGGTAGAAACCGCAAAAATACTGGAAGGCACCCGAATGCATTTGGCGAATGATTCGGGCCTGACCCATATTGCAACCGCTTTTAAGAAGAAAGTAGTAGTAATTCTTGGGCCCACCGCGATGCCTATTGTATTTTATCCGAAATATACGGATTATGAGATTGTAGCAGATACGGCTCTCCGGTGTCGACCATGTACCCACATGGGCCGGAAGAAGTGTCCTCTGGGACATTTTCGCTGCATGAAAAACATCCAGGTTGATCACGTTATGCAAGCCTGTAACAAGCTTCTGGCTCTCTCATGAGAACTTTTTGGTATCTCGTCTATAATTTGGTCGGTGTGCCAGTCCAGTACCTTGGTTTTCGGCTCATCGGGCTGTTTAACGCGAAAGTTCGAAAGGGTATCCATGGGCGAAAAAGGTCGTCTGATACTTTGCAACAGTTTAATGCTGGCCGGGACAAGGCTCAAAAATGTTATATTGTCCATTGTGCCTCCCTCGGAGAGTATGAAATGGCCAGACCGGTTATTGAAGGAATTAAGGCATCGGAGCCCGATACCGATGTTGTATTGACATTCTTCTCGCCGTCCGGATATGACCAGGTGTACGACTCGTCGCCCGCTGACCTTGTCACCTATTTACCATTCGATTCGGTCCGGCGGGTGACAAAATTTTTCACCCTGCTCAACCCCGAAAAATTGATCCTCACGAGTTATGAAATTTGGCCCAATCTCATCTGGACTGCCAAAAAATACGATGTTGAAGTCCATTTGACTTCTGCCCGGCTCAGTGAAGAGAGTAAAAAAACCGGTCCGGTATTCCGTTCTTTTTTCAGGACCGTTTATAACGATATACAGTATATCTATCCCATTACCGCCCAGGATGAACAGAATTTTAAATCGTATTTCAGATTATCAGAGAGTGTGGAAATTCACACCCTGGGGAACACCCGTTATGACCGGGTGCTGGAGCGTGCGGTGCAGGCAGGTGAACAACCGTTTCTCCCGGAGAACTTCAGGCATCAGCCAACATTGATTGCCGGGAGCATCTGGCCGGCTGATAACAAGGTGATACTACCCGCCCTCGAATCGGTGAAACACGCATTTCCGGACCTCAAACTGGTTCTCGCGCCGCATGAATTATCCCGTGATCATCTCCGGGAATTGCAGAAGTGGTGCGATGGACGGGGACTGGGATGTTCGTACCTCAACAATGGAAGTGCCGATGGGAACGAGGTTCTCATTGTTGACAAGATCGGGGTGTTGGCAGAAATATACCACGATGGAGATATCGCTTTTATCGGAGGTGCATTCAGCGGCTCTGTTCACAACGTGATGGAACCGGCTGTGGCAAAGTGTGCCGTGCTGTTCGGACCGGAGTACCACAACTCGGACGAAGCGGAGCAGCTAATCAAGAGCGGTGGAGGATTTTCCCTTACGGGCGAAACAGAAATGGAGGAGACGCTGTACAGGTTACTTTCGGATCCGGACACTCTGCATTCTGCTCAGAATGCAGCCTACAATATTATTACCAGTAACGCCGGCGCAACAGGAAAAACTGTTCGCCATATTCTCAAATCTTCGTGAACCGTATGTCCGTATTAACATGCGAGAATATTACCTATGCACCAGGGCAGGGGAAACCTCTTTTTACGGAGTTCGATCTCGAGATAAACACCAGTGAATATACCGTACTGGTTGGGGAAAGCGGAACAGGAAAGACCACCCTGGGTATGTTGTGTACCGGGGTTGTCAAGCCGGATAGTGGAAGGATGACTATTGATGGTGAACCGCTGGAACTAACCGAGTGGCAGTCAGGATTTCTGCACCAAAACCCGGAAAACCAGATCTTCGGGACCACGGTGGAACGGGATATCGCCTTCGGGCTGGAAAACAGGAACATGCCGCGTTCATTGATGAAGTCCAAGGTCAAGGAAGCCTTGGAATTATTTGGGTTGGAAGACTTAAGCGACAAGCCGACGGTGAGTTTGTCCGGGGGTGAAAAGCAGCGCACAGCTCTTGCCGGATTATTTGCCATGGATCATCCATATCTTATCCTGGACGAACCAACATCGTATCTTGATTATCCGTCGCAGGAAAAGTTGTATCACCTTTTACAAGATCTTTGGAAAAGAGGCGTTGGCGTATTATGGATTACGCAATATCCGGAGGAAGCAGTCCTCGGAGATCGGGTGATTCATCTGGGAGAAAACGAAATTTTATCTGACACCGTGCCTGATAATTATCAAGAAATTCTGAATAAAAAGGCATCCCGACCCGGGAATCGCTGGGAATCCGAAGAAACAGAGGATCTCCTCTTCGCTGTTAGGGATGGAGCGTTCAGTTACCCGAACTGGAATACGGATAATGCATTTGCGATATCCGTGCCCGAGTACAGGATTTCCGAAAAATCCTGTCAGGGCTGGTACGGGTATTCCGGTGCCGGGAAATCAACCCTGGCAAAATTGCTTGCCGGAATAGAGGAATTTGAACTGGGTAAAATTGAAGCGGCGGTCGATCGGGACAATATAGTCTATGTGCCGCAGTTTGCCGAACGCATGCTGCACAGTGGGACTGTGGACCAGACAACCAATCTGTTGCAACATCGACCGGGATTTGATAAAAGCGATTTTCTCCGGAGGGTTCACCAGGAATTTTTTACATTTGGACTGGCTCCGGAGGAGCCGTTTAACCGGCCGGTATGGAGTTTTAGTGGCGGGGAGCAGCGCCGGATTGTCCTGGCGATAGCACTTGCGCTCCGACCGTCATTGCTTATCCTGGATGAGCCGACAATCGGAATCAGTCCGGGGGACAGAAAAAAACTGGATCATATATTTACTTCTCGGGAAATTCCTGCTATAATCTGCATTTCACACGAATACGAATTCTTAAGGCGATATACGGATCAAGTGGTATTTTTTCAAGACGGCAGGGTGTTGCCACCGCAATCATGGAACAGATTAGAATCGGAGCTATCTTCCGAGCATATATTTTTTAAGAAACCGATCCCGAACGTCAGCCAGGCAGCCAACTCATGAGCAAATCACCGCCCAGGATATTTACCGCACCAAACCTGGTGAGCGTCTCGCGGGCTTTCCTGGTGATTCCGATAGTGATTGCCCTGAAGAACGACTTTCTGCTGGGCGCATTTGGGCTAATGATCTTCGGCGTGTTTACCGATTTCCTGGACGGTTTTCTGGCGCGGCATCTCAAATCTGTTTCATCGTTCGGCAAGGTACTGGATCCGGTAGCGGACAAGGTTGCCATCGGGAACCTGCTCATTTATTTGGTTGCGTTTGAAGGATTACCGTGGTGGTTCCTGGCTATCCTGGTCTCTCGTGATTTAACGGTTGCAGCAAGCGCTGCCTTTTTAATGAGCGCTCATAAAAAGGCGTTTCAGGCAAACTTTTCCGGCAAAGTCAGCATCAACCTCATTGCCCTTACCATTATTGTGTACATTTTAAACTGGATGCCCTACAAAACCTATATCATGTGGGTGGCTACGGCAGCCATGGTTATCTCGTGGTTGCGGTATTTACGGGTGTATTATATTTATTTCAAGATTCATATTCGGCGAAAATCGGGGAGTAAAACATATGCGTAGTACGTTTCAAAAACTGAAATCCGGGCTCAGGAAGACTCATGAATCCGTGGTTGGGAAAATTGCGGAAGTTTTTTCCGGGCGGACGAGACTGGACGACGACATGCTGGAAGATTTGGAGGAAATTTTAATTGAGTCCGACCTCGGCGTTGATGCGACCATGCAGCTGCTCGATGATTTGCGGGACAGGGCATCGGAGATCGGGGAAATTGACATGCATGCGCTCCAGGAAGTCCTCCAGGATGAAATAAAACAATTACTGTCGAACGGAACTTCCTCTGACCATTCTGAGCAGCAAGACGGGCTCCACGTCATTATGGTGGTAGGAGTAAATGGATCAGGAAAGACGACATCCATTGGTAAACTGGCGTACCAGTATAAATCCGAGGGCAAATCGGTACTCATTGCTGCTGCCGATACCTTTCGGGCTGCGGCAATGGAACAGATCGAATCATGGGCATCGCTTGCCGGTGTTGATATTATTGTGAATAAAAAAGCCAGGGATCCGGCCTCGGTGGCGTACGATGCCGCCGCAGCCGCCAATGCCAGAGATGTGGATGTCCTGATCGTGGATACTGCCGGGCGTCTGCACACCCAGGGTAACCTGATGGATGAACTCCAGAAGATCCATCGTGTCCTGGGGAAACAGGTGGAAAACGCACCGCACGAAGTGTTGTTGGTACTGGATGCCACTACCGGCCAAAATGCCATCATGCAGGCCCGCCAATTCCACAAAGTCGTTGAGATCGATGGGATTATCCTGACGAAACTGGACGGCACGGCGAAAGGTGGCGTGGTGGTCGCCATCAACCGGGAACTGGATATGCCCGTGAAATATATCGGGATCGGCGAAGGGCTTGAAGATCTGCAACCGTTCGACCCGGAACAGTTCGCCGAGGCGTTGTTTTATTAGTTTTAGTAGCTCGCAGAGACGCTAAGACGCAAAGAAAACCAAAGAACCGACAATACACCGAAAACACTGAAAAGTGGAAAGAAACCTAATACTGGAAACCCGAATGGCACCATTATTCTGGGAGACCCACTAATAATCCGAGACGCGGGCTTAAGCGGTGATTTGTAATTCATGACCTATTTGTCCTCAACCCTGGACTGGGGACCGTGGACACAGGACTCATGACGCTTTTAACATTAACACAATAACATCCCGATAAACTCCACTACAGCAAATCAAAGATTTGCGTAGTGAGCTCCACAGGAGTCCCGCTCAGGCGGGATAATCGGTCCTCCGATTTGAAATGCCCAAAATCTACGATTTTGAGGGCATTTCATTTTCGGAGCGCTAACACTGTAACACTCTATCACTATCACAGTCTCCCCTTGTCCTACCCGCACTCATCCATTACATTTGCCAACTACTGGAACATTGAACAAAACAACGATGGATAATAAATGAGTGAAACGAAAATACATTTAATCAGCCTCGGTTGTGCCAAGGCACTGGTGGATTCGGAGGTGTTACTCGGCGGCCTGAAGGAACTGGAAATCCGTAATACGGAAGATCCCCGGGATGCAGATGCGATCGTGGTTAATACCTGCGGATTTCTTGAGGAAGCCCGACAGGAATCGGTGGATACTATCCTCGAAGCCGCTGAACTGAAAAAATCCGACCCATCGAAGAAACTCCTGGTGATGGGCTGCCTCCCGTCCCGATTTGCCATCGATGAGATGGAAGAGGCTCTGCCCGAAGTAGATAAGTTTTTCGAACAGGGAAAAATGGCGGAAGTCGTGCAATATCTCAGCGGCAAGCCGTACATGGAATTCGATCCGACCTATTGGCGATCGTTGTTGACTCCGAGTCATTATGCGTACCTCAAAATCACCGAAGGATGTGACAACGGCTGCAGTTTCTGCTCCATACCGATCATGCGCGGCAAGCAGGAAAGCCGGACAATTCCATCGCTGATGAAGGAAGCTGAGCGGCTGGTCAGCAACGGCGTGAAAGAGATCATGATCATCGGTCAGGATACGACCTCCTACGGCTGGGATTTGGAGGAGAAAGTCTACCTGCACGATTTAATGCGGGAGCTCTCAACCATCGATAATCTGGAGTGGATCCGGCTTCATTATGCTCATCCTGCGCATTTTTCCCGGAAAAATATCCCGGTGATGGCGGATGCGGACAACATTTGTGCCTATCTCGACATGCCGGTGCAGCACGGCTCTTCCCGGTTGCTGAAGCATATGCGTCGTGGTCTGGATCGGGAAGGGATCCTGAATCGCATCCGGACGGTTCGGGAGGCTATCCCGAATGTGGCGTTACGGACATCACTGATTGTCGGATATCCAACGGAAACCGAGGCGGAGTTTCGGGAAATGTACGATTTCGTTGCGGAGGCGGAATTTGACCGACTCGGTGTGTTTACCTATTCCCACGAACCGGGAACCATCGCCCATGATTTCGAGGATGATGTCCCCGAACAGGTCAAATACGATCGCCGGGACGAAATTATGTTACTGCAGCAGGATATTATGCTGGCAAAAAACCGACGGTATATCGACTCGACAATGAAAGTCCTCCTCGATGAATACGATACGACTCAGCAGGAATTCATTGGACGGACAGAGTACGACAGTCCTGACGTTGATGGAATTGTGCGAATATCTGCAGACGAATCCGACGCACAGGTCGGCGAATTTTATAATGTCAGTATCACCGATGCCAATGAGTATGAGTTGTTCGGCTCGATTGACAGCCCGTGTTTTGAGTTCGGCGCGGTGGAAAAGAAACGGGTACGACAAATCACCGTATAAGTTTTTCTGGGACTGAAGCCCCAGAATATTCTGAGGTTTTCTTATCCCCGGCATAAATGCCGGGGCTATTCAGAGGCGGTCTTCAGAGCGTATTTACTCCCATGACTAGCCCCGCGCTTTAGCGCGGGGATTTGATAGCCGCTAACGACGGGACTAGCCAAAAAATGAAATTTTTGCCTTTTTAGGGGTTAAAAATTGACTAGCCCCTGGCTTCAGCCAGGGGATAATTCCAATGCCGTTTACCAATTGCTGGGTACATCTCATTTGGGCAACGAAAAACCGCCAGCCGCTGGTGACGAAAGGAAAGCACTCAAGCCAAAAATTTATGACCATATCCGCGAAAATGCTATTGGGAACAGTATCCATTTGGATTTTATAAATGGCGTAGAGGACCACGTCCATGCTCTTGTTTCCCTCCAATCGGCCCAATCAATCGCTGATGTTGTGCAGTCCCTTAAAGGTGAATCTTCACGATGGGTAAATAAAAAAAAATTTGACGAAAATTCATTTTGGTTGGCAAAGTGATTATATGGCAATATCAGTGAGTGAGTCGCACGTTGATCGAGTGAGGGACTACATCAAAAACCAAGAGGAGCATCACCGGACAATGACCTTTTCGGAGGAGTATCAGCAATTTCTGGAGCATTATAAATTTGAAAAGTGAAGGGGCTGAAGCCCCAATTTTCTTTGATTATCCAGATCCCCGGCTTAAAAGCCGGGGCTAGTCAAAAAAGTATAATCGAGTTTGGAAAATGGCCTGAATAGCCCCAGGCTTCAGCCTGGGGATTAAAGAATCCAAATCACCGGGATGCAGCCCGGAAACTTTTCAACAATAACACCTGAACACTCGAACACTGTTTTTACAAACCATCTCTTGCTTGCAACCCGATTGAATTCTAAATTTACGCCAATATGGCAGATTTCAATATAGTATCCGGTTACGAACCCCAGGGAGACCAACCGCAGGCTATCCAGGAGCTGACTGAAGGGCTGAACAGGGGGGACACCCACCAAACGTTGTTGGGAGTCACCGGAAGTGGCAAAACGTTTACCATGGCGCATGTCATTAAGAATTATGGTCGCCCAACCCTGGTAATTTCTCATAATAAGACATTAGCAGCGCAGTTGTACGGCGAACTCCGTTCCTTTTTTCCGGACAATGCCGTCGAATATTTTATCTCCTATTACGATTATTACCAGCCGGAAGCCTATCTTCCGGTCACCGACACATTCATCGAAAAAGATTCCTCAGTGAACGAGGAGATCGATAAGCTTCGCCTGAAGGCTACCAGTTCCCTGATGTCTAGGCAAGATGTGATTGTCGTGGCCAGTGTTTCCTGTATCTACGGTATTGGGTCTCCCAAGGAATACCGCGATCTTATGGTGCTCCTGAAGACCGGGCAGGAATATGCCCGCAAAGCCTTGTTTTACAAATTTGTGGATATCCATTATGCCCGGAACGATTTCTCGTTTGAGCCGGGAACGTTCCGGGTTCGCGGTGATTCGGTTGAGATCTTTCCGGCGTATGCCGAACATCCGGTCCGACTGGTATTTTGGGGAGATACGCTGGAAGATATCAGTATCATTGATCAGCTAACCGGGGAGATCCTCGAAACGAGAGATACTCAGGTTATCTATCCAGCCAAGCACTTTGTTACTACCGAAGAGAATATGAAGCGGGCGGTCAAGGATATCAGGGAGGAACTGGAAGAACGTCTGATTGAACTCCGGGACCAAAACAAGCTCCTGGAAGCACAGCGGCTGGAACAGCGCACGAATTTTGACATTGAAATGATGCAGGAGCTTGGATATTGCAGTGGAATCGAAAACTATTCCCGACACATTGCAAACCGGGAACCAGGGGAACGCCCCTATACACTTATTGACTTTTTCCCGGATGGTTTTCTGACCATTATTGATGAATCCCATGTGACACTTCCCCAGGTGCGTGGCATGTATAATGGAGACCGGGCGCGTAAGGAAACCTTGGTGGAATATGGGTTCCGGCTCCCGTCCGCCCTGGACAACCGGCCGATGAAATTTGAGGAGTTTGAAGAGACCATCAACAATCGGGTATACGTTTCTGCCACACCCGGTCCGTACGAACTGGAGAAGTGCGAAGGCGTCGTTGTTGAACAGATAATACGCCCGACCGGGCTGATGGATCCCGAGGTTGAAGTCCGGGAAACCGAAGGTCAGATCGACGATTTGATCGAGGAGATTGTGGAGCGGACGGAAAACGAAGAGCGGGTATTGGTTACGACGCTGACCAAGCGGATGTCGGAAGATTTGACGGATTATCTGCGGAATATGAATTTAAGAGTACGGTATCTGCACTCGGAGATCGACAGTGTGGAGCGGGTATCCATTCTCAGGGATCTCCGTTTGGGCGAGTTCGATGTGCTGGTTGGGATCAACCTGCTCCGTGAAGGCCTGGATCTGCCGGAAGTGTCAATGGTGGCGATTCTTGATGCGGATAAGGAAGGCTTTCTGCGCTCAGAACGATCGCTGATGCAGACAGCCGGACGTGCCGCCCGCAATAAGAACGGCAAGGTCATCATGTATGCCGATAAAGTCACGGAATCGATGCGTAAAGTGATTGAGGAGACCGAACGCCGCCGGGAAATTCAAAATGAATATAACGTTGAACACGGGATCGAGCCGGAATCTATTGTCAAATCAGTGGACGATGTCCTTGGCTCCACCTCAATCGCTGATTCCAGGGCACCGGAAGAAGTCAGAAAGGTGGCCGACGTCTCGGAGAAATATTCCCAGGATATCGACGATATTAATCTGCTGGAAATGTTGCGACAGGAGATGACAGAGGCAGCCGAAAACCTGGAATTTGAAAAGGCAGCAACGCTTCGGGACGAAGTAAAAAAACTGGAAGAGGAACTCGGTATCACCGAAAAAGAATCGATTTTTAGTCGGGAGAGATAAGCATGAAAGTACTCATCGTTGGTTCAGGTGGACGCGAACATACCATTGCATGGAAAATCGCGCAAAGCCCAAAACTCGGGCAATTGTACATTGCACCGGGGAATGCGGGAACCGCTTCCCTGGGAGAAAATATTGACATCGCCGCCACGGATCTGGAGGCTCTGAAGGAATTCGTGAAAGAAAACAGTATTGACCTGACGATTGTCGGACCGGAACAACCACTGGTCAATGGGATAATCGATGCGTTCCAGAATGAAAATCTGCCCATTTTCGGTCCGAGACAGAACGCGGCACAACTGGAAGGAAGCAAGGCATTTGCCAAGGATTTCATGGCAAAGTATGGTATCCCGACTGCCGAATACCGGACGTTCACAAACCATCAGTCAGCCGTCCAATATATCCGAACGATTCATACCCCGATTACCATAAAAGCCAGTGGATTGGCTGCAGGAAAGGGAGTCCTGATCTGTGAGTCAGCCGAGGAAGCCGAAGATGCGCTCTACGAGATAATGCAAAAGAAGGCATTTGGTGACGCCGGGGAAGCGGTCGTTATCGAGGAATTTCTGGTGGGCGAGGAGATCTCCGTTATCGCCCTCACAGACGGAGAACATTATCAGCTGTTATCACCATCACAGGATCATAAGCCGGCATATGATGGTGATCGCGGACCCAATACCGGCGGTATGGGCGCGTATGCACCAGCTCCGGTAGCAACAGAGGAAATGATGGAAACAGTCAGAAGTACCATCATCAAACCCACCTTGCAGGGCATGACCTCCGAAGGAATACCATATAAGGGCTTCCTGTATTTTGGTCTGATGGTTACCCAAGATGGGCCCAAAGTCTTGGAATACAATTGTCGACTCGGTGATCCGGAGGCACAGGTGATTTTACCGTTAATGGAAAATGACCTTCTGGAAGTGATTCAGTCGATCCTGGATGGAAATTTTGACGACACTATTGTAAGTCCCGCCAGTGATTATGCCACGTGCGTGATTGCCGCATCCGGAGGCTATCCCGGGAAATACTCCAAAGGAAAGGCTATCTCCGGCCTGGATCAGGATCTACCGGAATACGCGCAGATCTTTCATGCCGGGACAAAAGGACGGGATGACGAGATTGTCACGGACGGCGGCCGGGTTCTCGGTATCACCTGCAGGGGTGAATCGCTGGAGGAGTCTATCAACAGGACCTACGAAGTTCTGAAAACGATCGAGTTCAAGGGAATGCAGTACCGGTCGGATATCGGGCAGAAAGGTTTGCGGTACTTTTGAAGCCCGGAAAAAAGTATAGGGTATAAGGTATAAGGCATAAGGGATTGCTGTCGGTGAGCGCTGACAGCGTCGCCGACAGTTAATATTAACACAACAGTAAGAACAAAACACTGTAAGAACCTGATTAGGATTAAGAGTATGGTTAAGATCAGGAAACAACAGAACATTCGAAAATACGCGCAGTGTTTTACTCTAACACTGTAACACCGGAATATTGTAACACTGTTTTAAACTTGAACACTCGAACACCTGAACACCATAAAACTGATTAAGAGTAAGAGTATGATTAAGATTAAGAAGAACAACCCAGCAGTACTGTCGTCTTTGGAGTTACAGCTATGACCGATCGTGAGCGACTGCTGGAATTACAGGATCAGTTTGGTATAATCGGCCGTTCTGACGAGATCATCGAAGTTATCGAAACCATTGACCAGGTCGCCAAAACGGATATTGCCGTATTGGTAGTGGGTGAATCCGGTTCCGGAAAGGAGTTGATCGCAAAGGCGATACATAACCACAGCCAACGAAGGCACGAACCGCTGGTGACGGTCAATTGTGGTGCAATTCCACCGGGCATTCTGGAAAGCGAGCTGTTTGGGCACAAAAAAGGGTCCTTTACCGGGGCGGACAAAGAACGAAAGGGCTATTTCGAGACCGCCGACGGCGGGACCATCTTCCTGGATGAAATCGGTGAAACGCCTTTGGAAACCCAGGTCCGGCTATTACGGGTGATCGAGCAGGGTGAGTTTATGAAAGTTGGTGGTTCCGAAAATATTTATGCGGATGTGCGGGTCATCGCGGCTTCCAATAAAGATCTCTCCGAGCAGGTCCGGAAAAATGAGTTTCGCAAAGACCTGTATTACCGCCTGAAAGCCATTACGATTACTGTCCCGCCATTGCGCAGACGGAAGGTGGACATCCCCCTGCTGGTCGAAAATTTTGCAACGGAATTCTGCAAGCGAAACAATATTCCCAATAAAGGCTTTTCTGAGGAAGCCTTTGCCGAATTAAAGCGATATGATTGGCCCGGGAATGTCCGGGAATTGCGGAATTTCGTGGAGAGTATCGTTATCCTTGAAAAAGGTAACCGGATAGAAGGGGAGCATATTCGCCGGTATCTGCACAAGGATAAGGCGTTCGGCGAGGAAGCCGGTGAAACAGAATACCGGACCGCAAACCTCCCGGTGAAGATGAACAAATCCGTGGAAGAGGCGGAGCGGGAACTGATTCTGCAGCAGCTGTTCCTGATGCGCCGTGATTTATCCGAATTAAAATCAATCTTCCTGGGCGACTCAGAGAATATTTCCCCGGGACGTCAGTTGCCGGAACGGATTAGCCGTAATCTGCCGGCCAAGGTACTGGATGACTACCATGAAGTGGTGGATGCCAGTGAATTCGAGCATGCGGAAGAGGCGGAATCATTACAGGAAGAGGAAGCAGAGACCACCCTGTTGAATGAGGAAGTTATTGGGGAAGTCACCGTCAAGGATATCGAGAAAGAACTGATCCGGAAAACCCTGAAAAAGAACGATAATAACCGCCGGAAAACGGCAAAGGATCTGGACCTGAGTGAACGAACACTGTACCGGAAGATTAAGGAATATGACCTTTAAAATTCGCGTCCTAATCTGTACGCTATTATGTTGGGTTTTGCTGGTGACGGGGTGCATGTACTCCTTCAAGGGATCCCTGCCACCGCATATAAAGAGTATCGCTATTCCGCTCTTTGAAAATCAGACGGCAGAATACCGAATCAATGAAACCATCACGGACCTGTTAATACAGCAGTTTCTCGAGGAAAATGTGCTGCGGGTTGAGGACGAAGAAACAGCCCATTCGGTTTTAGAGGGGGCTGTTACGCGGATTGACGATTCGGCATATACTTACAATGAAGCCGAGCAAGTCCAGGACTACCGCGTCTCGATTACCCTGAATATCACGTGGTACGATGCCGTTCAGGATGAAAACCGGCTGGAAAAATCGTTCAGCGGATGGGGAGTGTATGACGCCCAGCAGGCAACAACGACCCGGGAGGATGGGATACAGGAAGCCGTCGATAAAATTGCAGATGATATTATTAATGCTATTACAGCAAACTGGTAAACAAATGTGAGGGAGTGAATGTGGAGCACGTTTACATTAAAGATTTAAAAAATTATGTGGGAGATGTGGTGACAATCAAGGGGTGGGTATACAATACTCGGTCCAGTGGGAAAATCTGGTTTCTGCTGACAAGAGATGGTACCGGTGTCGTGCAGGGCGTGGCACTGGCGAACGAACTCGAAGACGATGTGTTTGAGATTTACAATGACCTGACCCAGGAGTCCTCAGTTATTGTCAAGGGAGAAGTGCAGAAAGATGACCGGGCACCCGGTGGATATGAACTTCTCCTGAAGGACGTACAACTTGTACACCAGTCGCAGGATTATCCGATCACGCCCAAGGAACATGGAGTCACCTTCCTGCAGGATCACCGGCATTTATGGATACGATCATCGCAGCAGCAGGCGCTGTTGAAAATTCGTCATGAAGTGATCAATGCCTGCAGGGATTTTTTCAATGAACGCGATTTCACCCTGTTCGATGCGCCGATGTTTACGCCGAACGCCGTTGAGGGGACAACCACGCTGTTCGAAACCAAATATTTCGACGATAAAGCATATCTGACCCAGAGCGGGCAGCTCTATGGAGAAGCCGGCGCCATGGCACTCGGCAAAGTCTATGTATTTGGCCCGACATTCCGCGCCGAAAAGTCCAAAACCCGGCGGCATTTGACGGAATTCTGGATGGTCGAACCCGAAATGGCTTATTACGATCTGAACGATAACATGGATCTTGCAGAGGAATTCGTTGAGTACGTGGTTCAGCGCACGCTCGACCGCCGGGAGGAAGAATTGAAGGTGCTCGAGAGGGATACGTCAAAGCTGGAAAATATCCGGAGACCGTTCCCACGGATTACGTACACCGAAGCAGTGGATATTCTGCATGAACATGACCACGACTTCGAATGGGAGAATGATTTCGGCGCTCCCGACGAACAGCTGATCTCCGATCAATATGACAAGCCCGTAATGGTACATCGGTATCCCGCCGAGGTGAAAGCATTCTATATGAAACGGGATCCGGAAGATGACCGGTTGGCACTTGGTGTGGATATGCTGGCACCGGAAGGATATGGGGAAATCATCGGCGGCGGTCAGCGCGAAGATGACTATGATATACTCGTCAACCGGATTAAAGAACACGACCTGCCGCTCGATCCTTTCCAGTGGTATCTTGATCTCCGCAAATACGGTTCTGTCCCGCATGCAGGATTTGGGATGGGGCTTGAACGTGCTATTGCTTGGATCAGCGGTGTGCACCACCTGAGGGAAACAATCCCATTCCCCCGTATGATGAATCGGCTGGAACCGTAAACGCAGAAGATTAATGAGTTATTAGGGAAGCCACTCTTCGACAGGCTCAGAGTGACTTTCCTAGGCGTCACCCTGAGCTCGTCGAAGGGTAGACGCCAAGTATTTATAAAGATACATCATAGTGAAAACCCTTTTATGAGTGAATGACGATGAATCTGGAAAAAATATCGACCAAATGAGTTTTCAGTATATACATTTACCTGCGATCACGTAAATTATGGCGTTTCTGGCTTTCACTCCTTTATACTAAACGAGATTGCTCTATGGCTACGCCTGATTCAGAATCAGACAGACCGCGCATTGCTGTATTTGGTGGCCGTGTCACTTCTGACACCTTACTGGAAGAGGCCTATCAGGTAGGAAACCTGGTAGCATCGAAGGGGGGAATTCTCTTTTGTGGCGGCATGGGGGGAGTGATGGAAGCCGCATCGCATGGTGCTGCCGATGCCGGAGGTACCGTGGTCGGTATTCTGCCGACGGCTGACAGCCAGAGCGCGAATCCGTATGTGACGATACCGATTGTCACGGGGATTGGTACAGCACGGAACAGCATCATTGCCCGGTCTGTCCACGGCGGGATTGCTATTGACGGGAAGTACGGAACACTGTCCGAAATCGCGTACAGTATCGATTTTAACATACCGCTGGTCGGTATCCGGACCTGGGAAATTGAAGGGGTTATCCCAGCAAAGAATGCCGGGGATGCGGTGGAGCAATTATGGAAGAGGTTGACATGGGAATGAGGGTGCATATTGTAGTTATTGGACATGTACAGGGGGTTGGATTCCGATACTACACTTTCAAGAAAGCCCGGGAAATCGGGATTGCTGGGTTCGTCAAGAATTTGCCTGACGGGACGGTTGAAATTGAAGCCGAAGGGGAACGGAGTCTGCTGGAGGAACTGATTGAGGCGGTCAAGGTCGGCCCCCGGACAGCTGTCGTGAATGATTTGCACATCAGCTGGGAAGAGCCCACGGGCGAATATCAGAATTTCAGCGTGGAGTATTAATGGCTTTTACGCTACGATTTCATTTAGCCCAGGTGAATCCGACTGTCGGGGATCTGGAGGGAAATGCCGAAAAAATTATCGGCTATTATCACCTTGCTGTCCGGGACGGCAGTGACTGTGTGATCTTTCCGGAACTATCCAACATCGGATACCCACCCCAGGATCTTTTGCTAATTAATCAGTTTATCGAGGACAATCTGTATTCTGCCCGGGATATCGCTTCAGCAGTCGAGAATGTACCGGCAATTGTTGGTTTTGTCGATGAGATCGACGGGGTGCTATACTCGGCCGGCGCAGTGATGAGGCATGGGGAAATACAGCATATCGTGCACAAGTGCCTTTTACCAACCTACGATGTTTTCGATGAGGACCGGTATTTCCAGCGCGCTGAGTCCTGTGCCCCGGTCCCGCTGAAATTAAAGGGACGAAAAGTCCATTTGGGTATCCACCTCTGTGAGGATCTCTGGGATGAAAACCGGTCGGTAAAAGTCGTGGATGAGCTGGCGAAAAAGGATGCCGACCTGTTTATTAATCTGTCGGCTTCACCATTTTATTCGGGGAAATCCCTGGAGCGAATTAAACTGGCCAGGAAGAAAGTGGCCGCATTCCACAAACCGTTCCTGTATTGCAATCAGGTGGGCGGACAGGATGAGTTGATCTTTGACGGCAACAGTTTTGCCATCGACGCCCATGAAAATGTCATATTCGATGGCAAGGCTTTTCGGGAAGAATTGACTGCGATCGAGATAGACCTGGATGATGGCGCGGGCGAACAAGTTGAAGTTTCCAGGCTCAGCCGTGAAGAGGAAATGTTCCGTGCGCTGGAATTCGGGTTGGAGGACTACTGCCGAAAATCCGGGTTCAGTACAGCGGTGATAGGTCTGAGCGGAGGGATCGATTCTTCGCTGGTTGCCGCGATTGCCAGGGAAGCGCTGGGACCGGAAAATGTCTATGGGATTAGTATGCCCTCCAAATATTCGTCGGGGCATTCCAGAAACGATGCCCGGCAACTGGCAGACAACCTGGGGATTCATTTTACGAGCATTCCTATCGAGGAGACACACGAGACCTATCTCGATATGCTGGCAGAACCACTCCAGGGGACTGAGCCTGACACCACCGAAGAAAATATCCAGGCCCGGATACGGGGCAACATTCTTATGGCATATTCCAATAAGTTCGGTCACCTGGTGCTATCCACCGGAAACAAGACAGAACTGGCATTGGGATATTGCACACTGTACGGCGATATGGTGGGGGGATTAGCAGTGATCAGTGATGTAAACAAAATGGATGTCTACGGATTGAGCGAGTGGTATAATTTCACCAGGGGAGAGGATGTAATCCCTGAAAATATTTTGACGAAACAGCCTTCTGCCGAACTCAAAGATGATCAGGTAGACCCCTTCGATTATAATATCGTAAGCCCGCTGGTTGATGAAGTTGTGGAAAACCATCGTAGTGTACAATCTCTGGAAGATATGGGTTACGACAGGAAGCTGGCGAAAGATGTCATCCGGAGAATCCGGTTGGCGGAATATAAGCGGCGTCAGGCCGCTCCGGGATTAAAAGTGACCCGAAAATCCTTTGGCAGTGGTCGCCGGATCCCAATAGTAAACCATTACCGGGAAGAGGAACGATCATGAACGTTGCTGACCTGAAAGATCACATACGAAATATCCCTGATTTTCCCCGGCCGGGGATTATGTTTCGGGATATCACGACATTGTTGCTTAACCCTGACGCAATGAAAACAGTATTGGACGCGCTGCAGGAACATTTTCAGGAGAGTGGTGCCAACAAGGTCGCCGGCATTGAATCACGCGGTTTTATCTTCGCTTCAGCGTTGGCAGACCGGATGGATCTGGGACTGGTGCTCATCCGAAAATCGGGAAAATTACCCGGCGATGTCCACGTGGAATCCTATGACCTGGAGTACGGAACTGACACGCTCGAATTGCATAAGGACTCGATAAGTGAAAACGATAAAATCATTCTTATCGATGATCTGCTGGCGACCGGCGGGACGATGGCTGCGGCGGTCCGTTTGGTGAATAAAGCAGGAGGCAACGTTGCCGGTATCGGGTTTGTCATCGAATTGGATGCACTCGGCGGAAGAAAAGATATTCAGGATCAGGAGATTCTGTCCCTGATTCATTATTAAGCGGGGTAAGGAGTGAAATTTATGACCCTCATGAGGATGGGTGTCGTTTCTGTACTGTTCTTTTTTGCTTTCGGGATTACTGTGAGTCAGAGCCAGCCACTCAAGGACGTTCAGGTTGATTCAGTGCACTGGGATACGGTCGCCACGGGACTCTCCTTCCCTGAAGGTCCTGCATGGAATGCAATGAATCAGACATTGTACGTGTCCAATTGCTATGCTGACTGGATGGCTGCCATATCCGATACCGGTGTGGATACGTTTGTGACAGAGCACAAATATCCGGAGGTCTTCGGTCAGACTAACGGCTTGACGGTGTACGAAGACGGGGCGGTGTATGGTTGCGAATTTGGATTGGGGACCATCATTACGATTACTCAGGGAGGTGAAGCATCGGTATATGCCAGCGGATATGATGGTGAACCATTCAGACGTCCCAATGACCTGGCTTTTCATCCAAGCGGGGATCTGTATTTCACGGATCCTGGTAAGTACAACCGGGACAAGAGCGAGGGCAGAGTCTTCAGGATCATCAGGGAGAGCGGACGGGTTGAATTACTGGCAGACGCTCTCGCCTTTCCCAACGGAATAGCAGTATCTCCGGAAGCGCAGTTCCTGTATGTCTGTGAGTCCATCCCGAACCGGATTTGGCGGTATCCGCTTCTGAAAGGCGGTCGGTTGGGGGAGCGGACGCTCTTCGCCGAACTTCCGGGCGGTGAGCCTGACGGAATCGCGTTCGATCAGTCAGGCAGATTATATGTTGCTCATTTTGGTGGACGCGGAGTCTATGTGCTTGATGAATCCGGAGCACCGGTCCGGATGATCCGGACGCCGGGCAAGAACCCGAGCAATGTGGAATTTGGCGGTGCGGATCTTAAAACGCTGTATGTGACCGAAGATGAAACGAATGCTGTCTATTCTACCGGGATTGATGTCCCGGGCATGCCACTTTTTTCCAATCCTGCACGAAAGTAACAACACTTTAATCCGTAAATCTGCATAAGTCCAATCTGATTTTTAAGTTCTAACAGGTAAGATGAATTATTAGAGCGGATTAGCCATGGATATTTTTGTAGATAACTGGGGAGCAATAGGCAAATATAGCCTGAGCCTGGCAGTTGGAATACTTTTAGGGTTACTGTTTCATTTTGTACTGTACAGGATCGGCAGGCGGTTTGCCGAAAGGACTGAAATCGTGGTCGACGACGCAATTTTATCCCATTTCCGTCGCCCGTTACTCTTGTTTTTTCCACTCGTTTTTCTTGTTGTTGCCTCCACACCTTTCGACGCCGGAATACCCGAAGCGCTCTCGCGGTTTGTGAACCTTACTACCGAGATACTCCTGACTGTCAGTATTGCCTGGATGGTAGTGAAGGTTGCTTATGTCCTGGAAGACTATCTGATGCGTCAGTATCGCATGGATGTCCGGGACAACCTGAAAGCCCGCAAGATTCACACCCAGTTGCAGCTGGTGAAAAAATTACTCGCCGTCATTGTGGGTATACTGGCTCTGGGGGTTATCCTGATGAATTTCGATAAGTTCCGGGAGCTGGGTACGGGGATCCTGGCATCGGCCGGACTGGCGGGAATAATCATTGGTTTTGCGGCACAGAGAACCCTTGCCAACCTGCTTGCCGGTTTCCAGATAGCCATCACCCAGCCGATCCGGCTGGATGATGTGGTGATTGTGGAGGGAGAATGGGGCTGGATAGAGGAAATAACCCTGACCTATGTAGTAGTGCGTATCTGGGACCTGCGACGATTGGTACTGCCCATCAGTTATTTTATCGAGAAACCCTTTCAGAACTGGACGCGGGAATCTGCGGATATTCTGGGAACCGTCTATTTGTATGCGGATTATACCATCCCCATCGATACGGTACGCCGGGAACTGCACAAAATCCTGAAGGAATCGGAATACTGGGACGGGAAGGTCTGGCGATTGCATACGACAAATACGACTGAAAAAACAGTGGAATTACGTGCTCTGATGAGCGCTGTGGATTCGTCAAGTGCGTGGGAGTTGCGGTGTGAAGTCAGAGAAAAACTTATTGGATTTGTGCAGCGCAACTATCCTGAGAGCTTGCCGAAGGTACGTGCCGAGTTTGAAAAGGGCGGGTAAAGAGATGAGATGCAATGATTGAAATTGGTACTTGCATACTTCACTAGATAGAAATAGCGCTGCCAGCCCTTGCAGGGCTGGCAGCGCTTAATAGTTTAGATTTACAACTCCGGAATATATTCCTCCGGGATCGGCCCGAGATCGGACGCGGCACAATTATCCTCGACCTGATACGGTTTTTTCGCGCCGGGTATGGCAACGGAGCAGGCAGGGTGAGTAATACAAAACCGCAAACTGACCTGTGCCATGGTCTGCTCCGGATAGCGTTCAAATAACGGGTGCATTTTTTCCAGGTCATCCAGGTAGGAATTCAGTTTGTCCGGAGATAAATTAAAACGCCTGTGGTCGTCATCATCGAATCGGGTATCCCGGTCGAATTTACCGGTGAGCAGCCCGAACAACAGCGGAATACGCACAATCACGCCGATACCGTATTTCAACGTCTTGGGAAACAATACCTCTTCCGCATCCCGTTCCAGTATATTGTACCGGACCTGAATGGCATCAATCAGGTCATGATACTCATCCAGAAATTTTGCCTGCTCTGTCTCCTTGAATGACTGTACACTCCACCCAGCGTGCCGAATTTTTCCGTCTTTTTTCATCTGGTACAGGGCTTCCCAGGGATCATTTCGTTCCAGCTTTTCCGTGTCAGGACTGTGCAATTGCAGGACGTCGATGGCATCCACATCCAGCCGTTTTAAGCTCTTTTCGACGGCGCTGATCAGGTAATCTTTGGCGTAATTCTGCGTATAGGGACCATATCCCACGTCATCATCTTCGACCGCATGATAAAAATCGTTTCCCGCTTTGGTTGCTACGGTCACATCGTTGGTTTCCCGCTCGCTTAACACCTCGCGGACAAGGTTTTCGGAATGGCCAAACCCATAAACATCTGCGGTGTCGATGAATGTAACGCCGTTATCCAATGCCTGGTGTAGTGCTTTTTTTGAGATGTCGTCGTCAGTCTCTCCCCAGTCGCGTCCGCCAATCGCCCAGGCTCCGAATCCGATAGTTGAAATGTCCGGTCCATTTTTTCCGAGTGTAGTATATTGCATAATTCATCTCTCCTGTGTAAAAATTATCATTGGAATTAATGTAAATATCACCACCGTGAGTGTGAATTAAAAATATGATATCCCGAGAACTGGTGATAAAAATAATTTTTGAATAGTATCTGATATTTCTCTATGTTTTCGTTCAAATCTAAAGGAGGGGTTGCACTATGCAAACAACAGATCTTCCAGATATAAATACAGAATATGAGCTTCCATCCGAAGCAGTTCAGAAATACCAGTTCGACGGTTATCTTGTCCTTCCGGAGGTGGCGGACACGGATACCGTGCGTCAATATCACCAGGTCATCAAGCAGACGGCACTGGAACATAACACACAGGAACAGTCCCTCGAGGAACGTGACACGTACGGAAAAGCTTTCTTGCAGATTACCAATCTCTGGGAGAAAAATGCTGATGTCAAAACGTTCGTTCTGGCAAAGCGCTTCGCCGGGATTGCTGCACGGTTGATGGGAGTTGACAATGTTTGTCTTTACCATGACCAGGCATTGTTCAAGGAGCCCGGCGGTGGTCATACGCCGTGGCATCAGGATGGGTATTACTGGCCAATCGATGCACGGCAGACTATCACTATGTGGATGCCCTTGGTTGACGTGTCCGAGGGAATGGGCACCCTGAAATTTGCGTCCGGTTCTCATCAGGACGGGTACCTAAATGACCTCCCGATTTCCAATGAATCCCACCAAGTGTTTGAAGAATACATCAATGAGAAAGGTTACTCAATTCAATCCTCAGGAAATTTGCAGGCCGGCGACGCAAGCTTTCACAACGGATGGACGCTCCATGCCGCTCCGGGGAACAATTCGGATACACTGCGTGAGGCATTCACGATTATATACTATGCCGATGGTTTGACAATCCGGGAGCCGCGGAACGAAAATCAGCAACTGGATCTTGAGACCTGGTTTCCCGGGCAAATACCGGGTGAAAAGGCGGTAAGCAGGTTGAACCCGATTCTGTAGAACTATTTCTGGTAATTTACCCGAAAATTTCCCCGGATCCGTGGCCATCGGATGCAGTGAAAAGTCTACGAAGTGCATCCTTTTATAAGAAGATATTGCTCTCATAAACGAGTATGTGTGTCTTATTTATCGGTTATACCAAATTGATATATCATTGTATATCTGATTGATATAGTGTTGGTGTATAACCCATAGTTTCTCTAACAGATTTCTCTCATTCCCGGTGTGTGCAGCAAGTGGAATGCCCTTTTGTGAGGGCTGTATTAAAAAAGTTCCCCTGCAATACCAGGTGGCATTGGCTTTGCATCAGTACAGGCGATGATCTTGGGAAAGAAATACTGCAAAAGGGGGTTTTATGAAACGCGTATGGATTTTGGTGTTAACGGTCTTCGCAATTGTACCGGCTTTTGGACAGCAGCAAACCCTGCTGACCGGAAAGATTGACCATGGAGGATACGGTGGTCCCGTATTAAAAGGTATTCAGATCGGGAACGAGACGGGATTAATGGTCGGCGGACGCGGCGGATGGATTATTAATCACACTTTTGTGCTGGGTGGTGGCGGATACGGTCTGGTCACCGAAATCGATGCACCGGGTGATTCGTTGCTGAATTTGGGCTACGGCGGCCTGACCCTGGGACTCGTATTAAAGTCTGATGAATTGATCCACCTGACTGTCGGGTCTATGTTTGGCGCCGGAGGAATTGGGCTTCGTTCGAAAGATGGCATTGATATCGATGAAGGGGTGCGAAGCGAGCATAACGAATTTTTCTTAATAGAACCCGAGGTGACGGCGGAGCTAAATATTACACCGTTCTTCAGAATTAGTGGCGGAGTGAGTTACCAATATTTCAATGGAATTGATGCCTTCGGATTTACTGATGACGATTTTAGCGGATTTGCTGCCGATATTCAATTCAAGTTTGGCTCTTTTTAGGGAAGAACGATAAAGAAAATGAAAGGAAAAATATCGATGAAAAAAATGTCACTTCTGTTATTCTGTCTTATATTTTCATTTCCGCTTCATGCACAAGAGAAAACCCTTGTCGGGGAAGATATTGACAATGGAGGTTTTGGGGCGCCGGTACTAAAGTTTACAGGAGTCAACGGGGAAGGTAAAGTGATGACGGGTGCCCGTGGTGGATGGATAATGAACCATCAATTTGTGCTTGGGGGAGGCTCGTATAGCGTCGTGAACGAATCCCGTACGAATGGAACAGCTTTCGACGTGGACTACAGCGGATTGGAATTGGAGTATATCGCCAAGCCGGTGGATCTCATTCATTACTCTGTTTATCTCCTGATAGGGGGTGGTGATATTCGTGAGCGCAAGGATGATGCGCTGAACTCGGTCCTGGATTCTGACGGCATTTTCGTTGTGGCCCCTGAAGTCAATGTACTCCTGAATATCACCGAGCATTTCCATGTTGGAGCCGGATTGGGATATCGCTGGGTCAACGGTGTGGAAATTCTGGGGTTGGCGAATAATGACGTCCGGGGTATGAGTGCGTCGTTGACCTTTAAATTCGGTTCATTCTGAAATAGCAAATTCATCAGGATTGAGACGGGCAGAGTTTTTGACTCTGCCCGTTTGATAAAATCCAGCATCACGATTTACGTTACTGAAAAGTAAAATTTCTACCGACATCCAATCCATCCATATATTCACTACATTTTTCCCGAAATTTTTACATATTATGACAGAAATTATTACGGTTCCAGAATGATGTGAAGGAGGGAGCAAACCAATGGAGAAAGAATGGAAAATATACAATCCGGATGGTAAAAAACGTGTGGTAGTCACGAAGGAATTACCGGGAAATACGTGGTTAGAAGTTTTGAAGAACAGTGATTGCCGGGTTGAGGTGTGCCAGTCCGGAGAAATAGTGGATAACAAAAAAATTCTTTCAGCCATTGGAGATAAGTGCAATGGTGTTATCGGGCAGTTGACAGAGAATTGGAATGAGGAGTTGTTCCGTGCGTTGAAGAATGCCGGAGGAGTAGTGTACAGTAATTACGCCGTTGGCTATGATAACGTCAACGTTGATGCTGCTTCGAAACAAGGTATTGCAGTGGGTAATACGCCCGGTGTGCTGACTGAAACAACGGCTGAAATGGCGGTCGCGTTAACGTATGCTGTGGCCCGCCGGGTGGTGGAAGCGGATGACTTTATGCGGCACGGAAAATACGGCGGATGGCTGCCGGATCTGTTTCTCGGGAACCGGCTGTGGAGGCAGACTGTCGGTGTGATCGGAGCTGGACGCATTGGTTCAGCGTATGCCCGGATGATGGTACAGGGTGAGCACATGGATTTGGTTTACTACGATATTTACCAAAACAGGCAGTTGGAAAAGGACATTAAGGCATTTGCCAGGTTCCTGGAATCACACGGGGAAGAACCGGTGAAAATTATCAGGGCAGAATCAATTGAGGATGTTTTACGGGCTGCAGACGTCTTGAGTTTGCATCCCGTTTTAAATGACAAAACCTACCATTTGATTACTTCCAAGGAACTCGCCATGATGAAAGAAAATGCCATACTTATTAACGTAAGCCGTGGTGCGGTCATTGACGAAGCGGATCTGGTAGAGCATTGTCAGAATAATCCGGATTTTCGTGCAGGTCTTGACGTATTCGAAGATGAGCCGGAAATGCAACCGGGTTTGCCGGATTTGGAGAATGCTACGATCGTGCCCCATATCGCATCCGCAACCCGCTGGACCCGGGAAGGTATGGCAGTGCTGGCTGCGTCCAATATTGCAGGTATCCTGAATGAATATCCCGCTTGGGAAAGCGAAGATATCTCACCCTTTCTGGGGGAAAACCGACCCAAGGCTGCCCCAAGTATTATAAATGCACAGGCAGATCGTGTCCCGGCTTATAGTGGATAACTTTGTGAGTGAACAGGATGTTCTGAATTAGTTGTGGTAAACAAGTTGTGTGCAATGGCATTTTCTAATGCAAGTTCGAACAGGGTGAACAGAAAAAGTGCCCACTATGTCATCCTGAGCGAGGCGCAGCGGAGTCGAAGGATCTCCTTCACAAGGATCAGAAGTATTGGTTAGGAACTTCTCCGCTCAGACTCAGAATAACTGGGCTTCCTGGCACTTTTTCTGACGCAGTTTGAACAATTTCGGACAATGGGTTGTGACTTTTTTAGTGAAGAGTTATTGAAGCACGGGAGAGTAAGTAACTCAAGCTACGGAAAAAAACATGCCTGACATAAAGCATCAACTGGGAATAGGAGCGCCGCCGGACAGGGTTTTTGAGGCTGTGATCACTCAGAAAGGTCTCTCGGGATGGCGGGCGACTGATACGCGGGCAAGGCCGGAAGTCGGTTCTGTCGTAAAGTTTGGTTTCAATAACAGGCAGACTGTATTTGAAATGGAAATCAGGGGGTTGAACTCCCCGTTAAAAGTCCGTTGGTTCTGCAGGAGTGGGCATCCGGAATAAAAGGAAGACAATAACGCAAAACAATTGTCATTCTGAGCGGAGCGTCAGCGGAGTCGAAGAATCTCCATCGAATAAATCTGGAAGTAAGGAGATCTTGCCCCGGAGGGATCCCTCCGCTGGGGAAGACTCGATCCCGACGTAACGGGACTTCGTTCAGCTCCAATACGAGCGCCGGAAGGAGCTCCAGTAGGAGCCTCCGGTGAGACACCTTCCGAGGCCTCTTCTGAGGGATGACAGTACCAATTTTAACCCGGAAAAATTAAAAGCCTCCAGGATTAATCTCGGAGGCTTTTTCGTATTAATAACCCCTTGTCCGTTATTCTGTGGCTGTTTTTTTTGCTGCTCGTTTCTGAAGCCGGGTTTCGAAGGTAAAATAGAGGGTTGGAATAACCACCAGTGTCAGCACAGTCGAAACGGCAAGCCCGCCGATGACCGACCTGGCCATCGGAGACCAGGTTTCCGCACTGGCTCCGACCCCAAAGGAAAGTGGCAGCATAGCCAGGATTGTGGTAACAGCTGTCATCAGGACCGGGCGCAGCCGCCGGCGTCCTCCTTCTAATACTGCCTCTGTGAGGCTGTAACCGTGTTTTTCACGCAGCTGGTTGATATAGTCAATCATCACAATGCCATTGTTTACCACAATTCCGACAAGGAGCATTCCACCAATCAGGGCGGTAACGCTGAGTGTTGTATTGGTAACAAAAAGCGCCCAAAGCACCCCAATAAATGCGAGTGGAACGGTAAAGAGGATTATGAATGGGTCCAGGAATGATTCGAACTGGCTCGCCATAACCATATAGACCAGTGCAATGGCTGCGAGTATTGCCAGGCCCAGTGCCTGGAATGATTCCTGAAAGTCCTCCGCGGCTCCACCGATTTCCCAACGAAATTCACCCGGGAAACTCATTCCCCGGAGTGCGTTTTCCACGTCAGAAGTCACGCTCTGCAGGTCCCGGCCGCTCACATTGGCGCTGACCGCAACCACCCGCTCCTGATCTTCCCGCTCGATAGTCGTCGGACTCTCATCCCGGTAAACCGAGGCCACCTGTTCCAGCGGAACCTGAAGACCGGTTGGAGTCGAAATAAACAGGTTTTCCAGGTCTCCCCTGCTGTCCCTGAACGGCTCCTGAAGCTGCACGAAAACGTTGTATTCGTCACCGGCTTCTCTGAATTGAGTGGCAATAGTCCCACCGACAAAGCTGGAGATCGTCCGGGAGACACTTGCCGTACTTAGACCAAATGCTGTCATCCGGTCCCGGTCGAATCGCACCTGGTATTCCGGCTTCCCTGCATCAAAAGATTTCTGAACATCCACAAGCCCAGCGATGCTATTCATTTTTTCTTCAACCTGGGTAGCCAGTTCCCGTCCAATCCCCAGATCGTAACCCTTAATAACCACCTCAATATCTCTGCCGCCGAACATGTTGCCGCCACCCTGACTGAATGACATATCCACACCAGGATACTTGTTGAAATAGCTGCGCAACGTATCCTGGATTTCGAACTGGGACCGGTCACGTTTCGACTGATCCGCGAGACGCACCATAATTTCGCCCTGATTGGAACTGGCGGTACCAAAAATAGCACTAAAACCCTCGCCGGTACCGTAATTCACATAGATGTTTTCAGCTTCGGGGACTTTATTCTTCACAAGTTGTTCAACCTCTTCGAACGTTTTGCGGGTTTCTTCCAGATTCGTTCCGACAGCCCGTTCCACCGAGAGTTGGACCATCCCTTCATCAGTATCGGGCATAAATTCGGCTCCGATAATCGGGAAGAGACCGAGCGAAAGGACAAATAGTCCGACAGCGGAAAAAATAACGGTTTTTTTATGGCCTAACGCATATTTCAGGGAAGAATAATACCTGTCATCGAGCCACCGCAGAGATGTCGTTACCCAACCTGTCAGGGCGGTGATGAATTTTGATTTTCTGGCCATATCTTCCAGGGTCAGCATCCGGGAAGCCATCAGCGGAATAAGCGTGAGCGCGACAAACAGACTTGCAGACAACGAAAATACGATAGCGATGGCCATATCATTGAACAGTACCCCGGCAATCCCCGGGACGAACAGGATCGGGACAAACACAGCAAGGGTCGTTAGCGTGGAGGCAATGATGGCCATGCTGACTTCGGATGTGCCTTCGTCAGCTGCTTCCCGGATCGGTTCCCCCTCCTCACGGTGTCTGAATATATTTTCCAGCACCACGATAGAGTTATCCACCAGCATCCCGATTGCCAGTGCAAGCCCGGCCATGGAAATAATATTCAGGGTGACTCCCGCCTGATCCATCACGAAGAAAGTGGCGATGACTGAAACAGGAATGGAGACCGCAACGATAATGGCACTCCGGATATTCCGGAGGAAAAAAAGCAATACGAGACCGGCCAGGAGAAATGCTTGGAGCGCAGTATTTGTCAAATTGCTGATCGACTTTTTGATAAAATCGGCCAGATCAAAAATTACTTCTATTTTGACGTCCGCACCGGCCACATCTTCCAACGAAGGGATGGCGTTGAGTACCGCTTCGGTGGCATTCACTGTGTTCGCATCGGACTGTTTCATGACCACCATCACGACGCTCTCTTTGCCGTTATTCAGGACATAACTGTTGCGCTCCTTAAAACCGTCGGTGACTTCTGCAATCTGGTCCAGGTGAATAGTGGCGTTTTTCTTGTGCCCAACCACAACCTGTCTGATATCGTCCACACCCTGAAATTCTCCGTACGTCCGTACGCTGAATTCGCTCATACCTTCGTCGATTTGCCCGCCGGGGATTTGCAGGTTTTCCATGCGGATAGCATTCACGATCTGGTTGATATCGATTCCCTTGGCTGCCAGTTCCCGTGGATCGACCTTCACATTTATTTGCCGCTCCAAACCACCCTGGGCATCAGCCGTTGCGACACCCGGAATGCGCTCAATCCGCGGTTCTATTTTTTCCTTCGCGACACGGCGTAATTCAGCCTGTCCGAGATCATCGCTGGTCATTCCCAAAAAGGCAATCGGTTGCATCGATGGATCGAACGCGAAGGTAATAGGTTCGGTAACATCTTCGGGAAGCATATCCCTGACCAGGTCGATATTTTTTCTTACGTCAATTTCGGCCTGATCCATATTAGTACCCCAATCGAACTCGATAATCAGTATTGAGGTACCACTCATGGACCGGGAATTTATGGTTTCAATATTTTCCACAGAGGCAACCGCCTCTTCCAGCGGACGGGTTACCAGGTTTTCGATATCGTATGGACCGACTCCTTCGTACTGGGCAATAATACCGATGATAGGAAAGGTGACATCAGGGAAAAGGTCGACCTTGAGACGCGTCAGTGAAAAGAGGCCGAAGCCAATCACTATCAAAAATATCATTGTGAAAGTGATGCCGCGCCGGATCGCAGTTTTTGACAGAATCATATACGGTCCTCCTTTGTAATTACGCGGACTTTGGAGGAATCCTGCAGGTTATTTTTCCCGAGCAGAACGACTTGTTCGCCGCGGCTTAAACCTGAAGTTACTTCCACGATCCCTTCTTCCTCAATACCGGTTTCAATGGTGCGATAGAAGGCGCGGTCATTTTCCACGGTGTAGACATGATTTTCCCGTGTAATCTGCTGACGACCGAAGTCATCCTGGACTAATTCGGTTTTCTGCATTATCGCATATTTGGGAATGGTGAGCGTGTTTTCATGGGTCGCCAGATAAATAATAACCTCGGCGAACATCCCGGGGCGCAACAGATAATCATGGTTGGGGATCTGAATTTCTGCGGCGATCATCCGGGACATCGGGTCAACCACCGGGCTGATTTTTGTAACCCTTCCGGTAAAGGTAGTATCAGGCATTGACTTCACATTAATGGCGGCTGCCAGGTCTGTGCGGACATCATTGGCATACCGCTCAATGATATTGACGGAAACCTTGACGGTATCCATCTGGACAACTGTTACTACCGGCATCTGCCCGGCGGCCATGTCGCCGACCTCCAGAAAACGCTGCCCAATTACTCCGTTCAGCGGAGAACGAATATAGGTATCCCCGAGGTTCGATTTTGCCTGTTTCAGGGCTTCCTGCAGAGAGCGCACCTGTGCGCTGGTCGCCTCCAGTTGAGTTTTGGTGGCATCGTACTGCTGCTGACTGATCGCTTCTTCCTTGTAAAGTTTCGAAACACGCTGATATTCGTTTTTCAGGTTGTCCAGCTGGGCTTGGGCCTGTTCCAGGTTCGCCTCCACCTGATTCACGCCGGCGCTGATGCTCGTATTCTGGATTACCGCAAGGAGATCACCTTTTTCCACCGGATCGCCCATATCGACTTTCAAATCCGTAATGCGATCGGGAATTCTTGAAAAGATACGGATTTCCTGATTGGCTTTGACATCACCCAGCAGCTCCAGGGAGCGGTGGACTGTCCCCGGCTTTACCGTGAAGGTTTGAACAGCAATCACTTCTTCCGCGGTCGCCTCCTCTCCGACGCTGTCATTGGAGCAGGAACCCATCGATAGCAGCACCAGCACCGGTAAGAGCAAAATGATTGATTTTTTTAACATGAGTTTCGTCCTTGAGTCTGTTTATAAATTGTCTATGTCCATTTCGTTTATGGCTTTATTTAATTGGTCCCTTGCCACATTGTATTGTAACAGGTACTGGGAGTAATTCGATCTTGCCTGCTGGAGTGCCAGCTGTGCGTTCAGAACATCCAGCTGCGTGGCCGTCCCTTCGGCATACATAAGGTCCGCCAATCGCAGGCTTTCCTTAGCCTGTTCAATGGTTTTATTCTGGGATTCCAGCTTTTCCCGGCCATCCAGCAGTGAGTAGTACGCTGATTCCACTTCGGCATTGATCATGTTTCTGACTTGTTGTTCCGTATCATCCACCTGCTTCAGTTCCACCTTTGCCTGCTGAACTCCCGCATAATTCGAGCCACCGGCGAACAGGGGAATAGAAAGGGAGAGTCCGCCCGAAATACTGCGGACGAAATCCTGTCTGTCCAGGCCGAATTCATCCTCCTGCATCTGGTGTTGGACGCTGGCGGACATTGCCAGGCTCGGCATATACTTCGCACGGGCGATATCCAGATTCTCCCGCTGCATTTCCCGCTGAATCCTGATGTTCTTCATTTCAATGCGCTGTTGCAGTGCCTGTCGTTGGAGCTCGGCAAGTTCCTGCTCTACCAGATCGGTTTTCTCGTATTCCAGGGATCCGACCACCCGGATGTTTGCCTCTTTGTCCAGGCCGATTATTGTTCGTAATCCGGTAAGCGCCTGCTCGTGCCGGTGCTGGGCGGCAATCAGCTGGGGCTCGGTATTCGAGACCTGCACCTGGGCCCGGAGTAAATCAAACCCGCTGGCCGTACCCACGTTATACTGCTTCTGGACCTGGTTCAGGTTGCGCTGCACATTGGTGAGGGCCTCTTTAGCAACGGCAATGAGCTCCTTGGAGAACAGCGCGTTATAGAAAGCCTGTCGTACCTGGAGTAACATCTCTTGCATCGTCAGGTTGGCCTGGTTACTGGCCAGTATTTTCCCCTGCTGTGCCATTTGGTACCCGGAATAAACAGCACCACCCATAAACAATGGCTGTTGAAGCTGGAGACCGGACGTGATATTTTCTTTGCTTCCGGCCCGAAATGATTGTTTCGTTCCCCCAAAGTCGATAGTGAAAATAGGCAGTTCGAAATTATGGTTGTAATTCGTATACGCACTGACGGAGGGCAACAAATTGCCCCGGGCCTGTCTTGCCTGTGCCGCCGCTTTATCAATATCCTTCTGCGCGGATTGCAATTGCGGATTTTTTTCGAGCGCTATTTGCTGGGCATAAGCCAGCGTAATAGAAACAGTATCAGTGTCCGCAGCGGATGTCCAGGCGGGCAGGAGAAACAGGGACGCTGCCACCGCGTACCATATCACTCGTAAATGATTCATGAGTTCTCCTTTTCCTTCATCATGTCTTGTTCATTAGTAATGCCGTATAAAAACATATCCATGAGCTCATTTGCGACCGCATTGGATAATATTTGCCGGTCGCTGTGTAAATGGGTGAGAATAAAAATGTTCATTGCCCCCAGCATCATCATGCCAGCTTTTGACGGATCAACGGTTTGCCTGATAAAACCTTCAGCCTGTCCATTTCGGATGAAGTCAGAGAATTTGCGAAATGTTATATCACCCTTTATGCTCGATGGACGTCCATGGTCGAGTCCCTTCTCGGTAATACTGCGGCCGATGGAGTCATATAAAACCTTAACTATGTCCGGATTGTCAAGGCAGTATTGAAAATGGGATTGAATCAGTTCCCGGAGTTGTGCCTCTACCGTGTTCACCGACTGAAAGATGAACTCATGTATTTCAGTCATATTGGCGAACGCATCCCGGATGATAGTTTCATGGAGTTCATTTTTATTATCAAAATAGTAGTAGATAACAGGCTTCGTTACCGAAGCTTCTTCCGCAATTTCACGGACCGACACGCCATTAAAGCCCTTTGCGGCAAATAAACGGGCGGCGGCTTCCAGGATGTTTTCCCGGTTATTATGTTTATCATTTGTTGATTTTGCCAAGATTCATTCCTTTCTTTACTTACCGGTCGGTAAAATATTCGGTTGCCTGTCAGCTCGCAAGAAAATATTCGGGAAAAATGTGAAAATTCTGTAAAATTTCACCTAATAAGAGGAAAGAGAGGTGATCCGGATATCCAGGACTCCCGTATGGCGAATGCTGCACAAGTCTTCGCATCAGAAAACTGGCTTGTCTTTCGGGAGGATTGCCTCTACTTTTTCACCTCTGGTAAATCAACTATGCACAAGATGAACAAATTCATTTTCGTCGGTTCGGTCTTTTTAATTGTAGCGTTGGCCGGTTGTGCTGCGCACACGACCATCTCGCCTGACCCTTTGCAAAAGGGAGAAAAGGTGAAATACATCACACTGAGTTCCGAGACCATCATCCCGGTAGTCACCTGGCGATATGGGTTATCGAATCGAAGCGATCTTGGATTGCATGCGGGAATTCCGATCTATGGCACCGGAATCGATTATTCGTATCGGCTGAGTCAGGATGATCGCGGTGGTGGCGATATCCTGAATGCGGGGGTATTTCTTACACCCAACGCCAACCTGGATTTCACGTATTACAAGATCGGCGCCCTCGGAAAAAGTAACCGGCTGCACTCGACCTTCGGCTGGCGGATCATGTACATCCCGAGCGGTATCCTGAACCAGGGGAGTGTTCGGTTCGGATTTTTAACCGGTTTCTCGGTTCGGGATCGATTCGGTGTAGAGGTGGGGTACTTTCACGATTTTATTGGAGATGGTGAGCCGTGGTACCATGACACGTTGATAGCGACCGAGAAAAACCCGCTCACCGGATTATCGCTCCGTTTCAATTTTTTTATGGGGCGGGCGGGATATGAACGGAAGTGAAAGATATTCCGTTTTGGGGTAAATTATTCCTGGCAAACAGGAAAAATCAATTATGCTTAACTGTATCAAGACACGAGGTATTAATTGTCAGTTACATCCCCGGTTGTGACGTATTACACACATGAATTGCACGTAATAATAAAAATGAATAAAAACCCTTGATTTCAAGGTAGTTGCCCTGTAAAATAACTGCTGAATAAAAGACCACCATGAATAACACTCCCAAATACTCATTATTCATCTATTGCATCATTTTTTTAATTGCCGTGCCGCTTTTTGCTACGAATATTATTAAAAGTTTTAGCGGAATTGCCCTGGAAGATAAAGTTGTCCTGATTTGGGAAACAGCGAACGAGCAGCAACTCGATCATTTCATGGTGGAACGCAGTACGGACGGTGACATGTTTTTTATGCTTGGCGTTATCCAATGCAAGAACCAGGCTTCAACCTATGAATTTATTGATGAATCTGTATTTGCCAAGCCGACCAGTGATGCCACGAATGACCGGGTTTATATTTATCGCTTAAAGCTGGTATACAATGATGGCCATTCCGAGTACACCGATCCGATCCAGGTGACTCCCCGTATTTCCAGCACTCGCCATACATGGGGCAGTATCAAAGCGATGTTCAAATAAACCTTCCTCCTTTCATTTCCCAACAAATCCTCCTGAAATTGTGATTCCGCCTGCCGATTTTTATTATAGGGTGTTATGAGACGAGTTAATAATTGCAGGCAATCTTTCGGAAACTTTCACTTTTCTTATGCATTGAATTACGTTGTCAAAACTGGATAAAACGCAGGAGGAATGAATGCGACGAACTCTGTCGAAAGTATTTTTAGCAATAAGTCTGTTTAGTGTTGGATTTATAGTAGCCCTGATTCTTATCTCGGATTTTGAATGGACTCAGCAGGGACAGGCCGCCAATACCAGCCCGGCTGTGAATGCGCCCAAATCAGAATCGACCATGGGTGAAGATACTCAGAATTCAGCGCTCGCTCTGAATAACGCCTTTGTCGAGATTGCAAAAAAAACGACCAAATCAGTTGTAACGATCCGAACCACAAAAGTCATTGAACATCCCTCCATGGAAAATTCGCCATTCGAAGAATTTTTCGGAGAGGATTTTTTCAAGCGTTTTTATCCCAGGGGAGAGTTCAAAAGCTCTGCACTTGGATCCGGAGTAATCGTCAGCGCTGATGGATACATTCTCACGAACCATCATGTTGTCTCGCGGGGGGAAGAAATTACGGTCAAACTAAAGGACGGCAGGGAATTTCAGGCAGAAGAGGTCAAATCGGATGAGATGACTGATATTGCTGTCATCAAGATCGATGCCGAGGACCTGCCTGCCATCCAAATCGGAAATTCGGACCAGCTGAATGTCGGGGAATGGGTGTTGGCAATTGGCAGCCCGTTCTCGGAACAATTACAGCATACTGTGACAGCTGGAATAGTCTCTGCCAAGGGCCGAACGGATGTTATGAGAACCCAAAACCGCGATTTGTATGAAGACTTTATCCAGACGGACGCGGCAATTAATCCAGGGAATTCAGGCGGGGCACTGGTCAATCTCTATGGACAACTGGTTGGCGTCAACACTGCTATCGCCACCCGAAGCGGCGGAAGCCAAGGGGTTGGTTTTGCTATTCCCATTAATATGGCCACCAAGGTGATGAACGATCTTATAGAAAAAGGTCGCGTTGTACGGGCATGGCTTGGTGTTCGTATTCAGGATGTGGATAATGACCTGGCAAAATCCATGGATATGGACAGGCCCTATGGCGCCGCGGTATTGGAGGTCGTCCCGGAAAGCCCGGCTGCAGAGGAAGACCTGAAGGTTGGCGATGTCATTGTTGAAGTCGACGGGAATGATGTCCGTAACAGCAGCGATCTCCGAACCCGTATCGCCGGACTGGAACCTGGGTCTGAGCATAAGTTAACTATTATTCGCAAGGGGAAAGAGAAAACAGTATCGGTAGCGTTGGGTGAACTTCCCGAGAATATTGCTGACGGAGGCCCGACCCGGGAAACTCCCGAACCCACGCGTCAATTCGGTATGACCCTCCGCGATATTACTCCAGCGATGGCCCAGCAGTTCAATCTTTCCACAGATTCAGGGGTACTTGTGACCGAAGTGGAACGAGGGTCACCAGCTGCCGAAAAGAATATTCGACCTGGCCACGTTATTACCCATGTCGGCCTGGATAATCCTGTGGAAAATATGGATGAGTATCGTGAAGCGTTAAGCAAATATAAACCGGGTGAATCTGTCCTGTTGATCGTCCGGGCAGGAGAAAATACCTTTTTCGCGGGTTTTGAAATCCCTGAAGAATAATTAAGCTAGAACGCGGGTTTTTAAAACGCTCTGGGGTAGACCATGCTCCAGGGCGTTTTTTTTTAAATTCCATGTGAAAGGGCACTTGTGTTGCTTGATTTGTACAGAGGGCAACTCTAAATTCCCACCGAATTTATTTTAACTTTTGGGTAAGGGAAAACGGCATGCCTAAAACAAAATCAATCGGGATTATCGGGGGAACGGGATTTTACGATATCCCGGGAATCGAATGGATTGATGAACGGACTATTGACACCCCCTTTGGCTCTCCTTCTGATACTTACAAAATTGGTACTATGGACGAACTGATGATCATTTTTCTACCCCGGCATGGACGGGATCACACGATTTTACCTTCGGAGATTAACGCCCGTGCAAATATCTATGGAATGAAATCACTGGGAGTTGAATGGCTCCTGACTACCTCGGCAGTCGGAACATTTCGGGAGGATTTACCGCCCCAGGAGATTGTAATTGTGGACCAGTTTGTCGACCGGACGAAAAAGGGAAATCGGCACACGTTTTTCGGGAATGGCATCATTGCGCATATCAGCTTTTCCCATCCTGTATGTAATGAATTGAGTTCGCTTGTATATCAGGCAGGGAAAGAGGTAACTGACAGGATTCACCATGGCGGGACGTATTTGAATATTGAGGGACCGGCGTTTTCTACAAGAGCAGAATCAATCCTCTATAAAAGCTGGGGGATGGACGTTATCGGTATGACAAGTATTGTGGAGGCAAAGCTCGCCCGGGAAGCCGAAATCTGTTTCACCACGTTGGCTATTGTCACCGATTATGATAGCTGGCACGAGGACCTTGAGGTCGTCTCAACGACCGGAGTACTGGAGAATTTTAATAAATCCGTGGCAACCGCCCGCAAAATAGTAGAAGCCACTTTACAACAATTCAACCTGGAACGAAATTGTGGCTGCAAAGATGCATTGCGCGATGCACTGTTAACCGATGTGCAAACCCTGCCACGGGAAAAAATGAATAAATTTGGGGTCTTACTGGAGAAATATCTTCCAAACAAATAACAATGGATAATTGGCTGGGAAATACCGGAAAATTGTTAACAGTGGTTGGAGGAATTCTGTTCCTGGTGGGCGGGATATTATGGTTTTTCAAAGATGTGCCAATCCTCCAGAAACTGGGACATCTGCCGGGTGATATACGTATTGAAAAAGACAATTTTACCTTTTATTTGCCTGTGACCACTAGTATCTTAATCAGTCTATTATTGACTGGGATATTATGGCTATTTAAACGGTAATAAACGAAGGATTTTGTAGCAATTGGGACATTTTAAACCTGTTGACAGTCACACGGATTTTATCGAGTTAGAGCATCGGATGCTCCGCTTTTGGGAGAATAATTCCATCTTCGAAAAGCTAGTCGAGCAGAATAAAAATAAGCCCCGTTTCTCGTTCCTTGATGGCCCGATTACTGCGAATAATCCAATGGGTGTCCATCACGCCTGGGGACGAACCTATAAAGACCTTTATCAGCGCTACCAGGCAATGACAGGACATCAGCTCCGCTATCAAAACGGGTTTGACTGCCAGGGATTGTGGGTTGAAGTCGAGGTGGAAAAAGAACTCGGTTTCGAGAATAAACGTGACATCGAAGAGTACGGAATTGACCGGTTTGTGCAGAAATGCAAAGAGCGGGTAATCAAATATTCGCAGGTACAGACTGAGCAGTCGATCCGGCTGGGATATTGGATGGACTGGGACAATTCCTACTATACGATGTCTGAGGAAAATAATTACACGATTTGGCATTTCATCAAAAAGGTGCATGACCGTGGAATGCTGTATCAGGGCGAGGATGTCATGCCGTGGTGTCCGCGGTGTGGTACCGCACTTTCCGAGCACGAAATCGCCACTGAAGGGTACAAGGAACTCACCCATCTCAGTATTTACGTAAAATTTCCGCTTGTGGACCGGGACAATGAATCCCTGCTGGTATGGACGACAACCCCGTGGACGTTGACGTCCAATGTTGCGGCAGCAGTCAAACCTGACCTCTCATATATCAAGGCAACTAACGGCGAGGAAACCATTTATCTTGCCAAAGAGCGCAGAGATATTTTGGATGACGAATGGTCCGTTGAGTGTGAGTTAAAGGGTGAAGAATTACTGGGGTTGCATTATGAAGGCCCGTTTGATGAATTACCTGCGCAGGAAGGTGTGGAGCATAAGGTCATCCCGTGGGAGGAAGTCAGCGAGGAAGACGGTTCTGGTATTGTGCATATTGCTCCCGGATGTGGCCGGGAAGACTTTGAACTGAGTAAAGAATTCGATCTGGCAGTCATTGCTCCACTGGACGAAGCCGGGGTGTATTTGGATGGATTCGATTGGCTGACAGGCAAAGCCGTTTCGGATGTCACGAAAGATATTTTCAAAAATTTGAAAGAAAAAGAGTGCCTCTTCAAACGGGAGCAGATCACTCACAGATATCCGGTCTGCTGGCGTTGTGGGACAGAGGTGGTCTTCCGGCTGGTAGACGAGTGGTTCATCGATATGGATGAAATCCGGTATGAGATCATGGATGTGGCCAGGCAGATTGAATGGATTCCATCATATGGGTTAGACCACGAGCTGGACTGGCTCCGGAACATGGATGACTGGAATATTTCCAAGAAACGGTACTGGGGGCTGGCCCTGCCGATTTGGCGGTGTGAGGAGTGCGATACCTTCACGGTGATTGGAAGTAAGGGGGAATTATATGATAAGGCCGTTGCCGGATGGGAAGAATTTGAAGGGAAAACCCCCCATCGTCCGCATGTCGATAAAGTGAAAATCGCGTGTGAGAATTGCGACGGGGAAATGACTCGCATCCCGGATGTCGGGAATCCATGGCTTGATGCCGGTATTGTGCCGTATTCCACGATGCACTACCTGACCAACCGGGAGTATTGGGAAAAATGGTTCCCAGCTGATTTCGTGACAGAAAGCCTCCCCGGTCAATTCAGAAACTGGTTCTATTCACTTCTGGCTATGAGTACCGTGCTCGAAAAAGAGCCGCCCTTTATGACGTTGTTGGGGCATGCTCTTGTCAAGGATGAACATGGTGAAGAGATGCATAAAAGCACCGGGAATGCCATCCCATTTGATGAAGCAGCCGATAACATGGGTGTCGATGTCATGCGCTGGATCTATGCATCCCAAAACCCGGTACAGAACCTGTTGTTCGGCTATCATATTGCCGATGACGTTCGTAAAAGGCTCCTGACCTTATGGAATACCTATTCCTTTTTTGTCACCTATGCCAATATCGATAATTTTACGCCCACAGAGGACTTTGTCCCGGTTGAGAAGCGTTCTGATTTGGACCAGTGGGTCATTGCCAAACTGCACCAGTTAATCCAGACCGCGCATCAGGCCTTCAGTGAATACAATGTTGCTCTGTTTATGCGGGAGGCAGAGCGATTCGTCGATGATTTGAGCAATTGGTATGTCCGGCGCAGCCGACGCCGGTTTTGGCGGAGTGAAAACGATACCGATAAGCTGAGTGCATATCATACACTCTATGAGGCTTTGGTCACCCTGACGAAACTCTTCGCTCCGGTCACTCCGTTTTTCACCGATGCTATGTACCGAAACCTTAGCGTGGATTTAACCGAAGATGCGTGTGAAAGTGTGCATCTCACAGAATATCCGGAAGCGGATCCAACCTTAATCGATGAGGATCTGATTCGTGAAATTGATACCGTTATTAAAGTCGTGAGCCTGGGGCGCGCAGCCAGGAATAAAGCCAATATCAAGGTGCGGCAACCCTTACAATCGATACGGATCAAACCAAAGTACAGTTATGAAGCGGAGGCGATCAGCAAACTGAAGGATCAAATCCTGCAGGAACTGAATATTAAATCCCTTGAGATTGTTGAGGAAATGGATAATCTCGTCGAATATAAAGTATCGCCGAATTTCAGCCTGGTTGGCAAAAAATATGGTAACCTTGTCCCGGAGATTAAATCCGCTTTGGAAATGACCGATCAGGAAGCGATTGCATCGAAAGTTCAGGAAAAAGGAACGGTATCACTGGAACTTGAATCTGAAACTGTTAAGTTATTACCGGAAGAAATTGAAGTAGAGACCATCGAACCGGATGATACGGCCATTGTGGAGGATGTTGGGTATGTTGTAGCTATCGATACACATATTACCGAGGAATTACGGAAAGAAGGGATGGTCAGGGATTTGGTCCGGTACGTTCAGAATATGCGAAAGGATGCCGGATACCAGGTAGAGGACCACATCCGGGTTGGATTTAAAACGGAAGGGTTACTGCAGCAAGCCATCGACCAACATAAAGATTATTTTGCAAACGAAGTGTTAGCTGATGAATTATCTTCGAATAATATCGTTGGTGACTATACGGAAAGCTTTACTGTGGGTGACGATACGATACAGGTGACAATAGAACGGGTGTAAGCCGTAAAAAGGAGTATAGAATTATGGACAAGAAACAGTTGGACTACTTTAAGGATATAATCCTGAAGAAAAGAAAAAAATTACTGGAAGAGCTGGATGCAATTCGGGAAAACGCTACGAGCGACTCCAGTTCCAATTCAGGTGACTCAACCTATGCATATCATATGGCAGACGTTGGGACGGATGCTCAGGAACGGGAGAAAGCATTTCTGTGGTTAGCCAGGGAAAACAAATATCTTGCGCATCTCAATGCTGCACTGGAACGTATTGAAAGCGGCGAATACGGTTATTGCGCCTCATGCGGCGAGGAAATTAAAAAAGAACGACTTGAGGAAGTCCCGCATACAACGCATTGTGTGGCATGTAAAAATAAGGAACGCCGATAAATACTAATTTTTCAAAATTATCTCCAAGGTTCGTCTGCCTAATATCCATCCCTTTATAAAAATATGAGCATGTGACCTGTGAGTGTGCGAAATAGTAATTGACATTCTTTCGCACACATGTAATCAGTGTGATATCAACCTTTTTCATCCGGAAACACGTATTTCAGGTGAAATGTTGTGATTTATCTGATACATTGTGTGCAAAAGGAATACTATATTATAGTATATCCAGTGAAACATGAATAAAGACACCGAAACTATTGAAATTACTGTTCCGGCCAGACGCCAGGAAGGGGAGCGGATCGATAAGTACCTGGCAAGGGCCATTCATCATATTTCCCGAAATCAGTTACAGTATTTAATTGAAGATCATCAGGTGCTGGTGAATTCTGAGCCAGTCAAGGCCAGCTATAATATTACTCCCGGTGACGAAATCCGCGTTTCCATTCCGCAGAAACCCTCTCTGGAAGTGGAACCGGAACCTATTCCTCTTGATATAATTTATGAGGATGCCAGGATGATTGCGATCAACAAAGCGCCTGATATTGTTGTTCATCCCGGAGTTGGTAATAGTACCGGAACTCTGGTCAATGCATTATTACACCATACCGAAAAACTGGCGGAAACGGATAGTCCGATACGCCCGGGACTTGTTCACCGGCTGGACAAGGAAACCTCGGGGATTTTGCTTGCTGCCAAAGATGAGGAGACGCACCGCCGTCTATCAGCCCAGTTTGAGGATCGTGTTGTGGAGAAAGAATACCGGGCGTGGGTCTGGGGTGTCCCGGACCCGGCTTCCGGCACCATCCGAAAAGCAATAGGTCGCCACCCGAGAGATCGGAAAAAATTCGCTTCGCAGCCCCAGGGAAAACACGCTGTTACCCATTACACAGTGTTGGAGAATCACGAAATTTTAAGTTTATTACAGCTGAAAATTGAGACCGGGCGTACCCACCAAATTCGGGTCCACTGTAAGAGTCTGGGGTACCCGGTGGTTGGGGATTCCACCTATAACGGACGGTCAAAACGGTTAAAAATGCTTTCGGTAAGTGACCGAAAATGGGGCCTCCGGATACTGGAAATTATGGAACGCCAGGCCTTACACGCGTTTCGAATTGGGTTTAACCATCCGTGGACGGGAAAATGGATGGAACTGGAGGCGCCCTTGCCAGAGGATTTTACACAGGTAAGAAAGGTTGTGGAAGAACGGGAGAGGGTGTTATTCCAGGTATGAATTCATTGGAGTCACATATTAACGAATTTTTGGAAACCCTGGCAGACAAACGGTATTCCGAACACACGCAACGGGCATATAGACAGGATCTCGGGGAATTTACTGAGTTTTGTCAGGAATATTTTGCGACTGACTCCGTTAATCCCGAGACCATTGATAAAACCACGGTCAGACATTTTCTCGGGAAATTAATAGAAGATGAGTTAAGCCGAAAAACCGTCGCCCGGAAATTAGCTGCTCTAAAATCCTTCTACAAATGGGCCGAACAGTCCACCAGGGTCGCCAAAAACCCAACGCTGACAATCCCGTCCCCGAAAGTACGCAAATCCTTGCCAAAGTACCTGGATGAGGATGAAATAACAGCGATAATGGAAACACCGGACCTTGCGACTTTTGTCGGAAGGCGGGATCGCGCAATCCTTGAACTTTTTTATAGTACAGGTCTGCGAATTAGTGAATTGGCGGAATTATCCCTGGGACAGGTAAACCAGAAAAAACTCACTTTACGGGTTTATGGGAAAGGCAGTAAGGAACGGGTGGTTCCCTATTCGGAGATTGCGCAGGATGCTCTCTCTGATTATCTGTCTGCACGCCGAAACAAGTTTGAGATAGTTCAATATCATAATGAGATGCCGGTTTTCGTCAGCACCCGAAATAACCGGATATCGACCAGGCAAGTGCGGAACAGGGTGACATGTTATCTGAAAAAAGTCAGTGAACAAAACCATATTTCACCACATACACTCCGGCATTCGTTTGCAACACATCTGTTAGACCACGGTGCTGACCTCCGGGCGGTCAAAGACTTGCTCGGACATGAAAGTCTCTCTACTACACAAATATATACCCATATAAAAGTGGGGAAAATGAAGGAGGTGTATCAACAGGCCCATCCCAGAGCAGATTAATCCGAATGGAAAATCAAGGATATTCAACTGGTAAGTGAAGGAGGCAGCGATGCAACTAGAATTAACTGTACGCCATTTTGATTTATCGGATAATTATAAAGAATATGCTATCCAGGAAGTCGAGAACTTAACGCAATATTGGGATCGTATTGTCGATGGGCAGATTGTATTTGATCAGGAAGGAAATGATTACATGGTTGAAGTGATATTACGTGTTTCCGGAAAAACCCTAGCTGCAAGCGATACAAGTGACGATATCATGAAAGCAATAGATAGCGCGGTAAACAAAATGCGTCGACGCCTGAAAAAATATAAAGGGAAAATCATCAGTCATTCATAGGGTATTGTGGCGAAGCGAATAACATTAACGGATTTTTTATCCCAACACGGGAAGACGCTCTCTCTGGAACACCTCAACCAGGAGATGAGTCTGGACCGATCGCTTACGACTGCTCAACTCAATCGTCCCGGGCTTGAACTGGTTGGCTACTGGGATTTCTTCGTTCCGGAGCGTATTCAGATCTTTGGGAATAAGGAGATTGCCTTTCTGGAAACCTTGCCGGATGATGATTTGTACGATATGATCACCAGGTTATTCCAGATGAACGTCCCCTGCGTCATATTTGCCAATAATTTGGACCCGGAACCGATGATATTTGAATTGGCGAAGGAATATGGAATTCCGATGCTTCGATCGGAGTTGTCAGCCACTGATTTCATGGGCAAAACAAACGAACTCCTGAGCAGTGAGTTCGCGCCCACAATCAACTTGCACGGAAGTATGGTTGACGTGTACGGTATCGGTTTACTGTTTACCGGACGCAGTGGCATCGGAAAAAGTGAAGTAGCGCTGGATCTGGTTGAGCGGGGACACCGGTTGGTTGCTGACGATGTCGTCCGGATCCGGCGTGAGGGAACACGGGTTCTGATTGGTTGTGGTCACGAACTTCTGGAGCATCATTTGGAAGTCCGGGGCGTGGGAATCGTGGATGTGCGTCGCCTGTTCGGGATCCGGAGCATACGGGCGCAAAAGCGTCTGGAAGTAATGGTGGAACTGGTGGAATGGCAGGAAGATGTGGACTACGAACGGCTGGGAATTGAAGAGGAGTATACAACAATTCTTAATGTCGATATCCCTTTAGTACGACTGCCGATTTTCCCCGGGAAAAATATTACTGTGATTAGTGAGGTGATAGCGCTAAACCAATTACTGAAGATATATGGAGAGAATCCGGCCAAAGAATTTCAGTCTCACCTGATGGAAAAGCTCAAAGAGCAGTCGGAATTACGCGAATACTTGAGTCGGGACTTTGAATAGATGGAGCGTCAGCATAAACTAGAACTGATCGTGGGGGCGATAGTGTTGTTCGCGATCGCTGTAGTCATTGTTGTAATCCTCTGGGGGCGCGGCGCACTTTTTAATGGGAATACCAGAGTTATTACGATGAAGTTTGACCAGGTGGGGGGATTAACTCCCAGCGATGTCGTTAGTGTTTCCGGGGTGAATATTGGACGGGTAAGATCAATTCAAATCGAACGTGATTCGGTGGTGGTGACTGCCAGGATCGATAAGAAAGTATCACTCAGGGAAGATGTCCAGGCGGCTATCGTAAACGCCGAGTTAATGGGCGGGAAAAAGATTGATCTGAAACCCGGAAAATTACAGCAGCCCTTTCCCGAAGGGAAAATTATAATCGGAGATTATGTGCCGGGCATTATGGATTTAGCCGGAGTGATCGAAAATCGTGAAGACGACTTTAACATGTTGCTTTCCGATTTGATTATTACGGTTCGAAACTTAAAAGAACTCCTCGGAGATAGCCGGGAGGATGACAACAATCTCAGATCGGTTATGGAAAATCTCGCCTCAACAACTGCCCGTGTCGACACGCTGATGCAGGTGAATGAGACCGCAATTCGGCGAACGCTTGATAACCTGGAACAGAGTTCAAAAATCTTGCGGAATTTTATGGGAAGTGAGGAAGAAAGAGCGAAAACGCTTCTGGCTACCGGGGAAACCCTCTCCGAAAAACTGAATACATTGTCTGATTCCACCCAAATTTTACTCAATAAAATGAATGATCCATCCACAACAATCGGCCGACTAGTTCAGGATGACAGTCTGTATGCTCAACTCAGTCGCACCACCGTTTCCCTTGATTCTCTGTTGAATGATATCCGCAACAACCCGGATAAGTATTTACATGTTAAAATCAGTCCATTTTAAATGTCTTAACACAGGAGAATAAATATGCGAGCGATTATACCGGCTGCAGGGCGAGGTACGCGTCTCAGACCGCATACACACACACTACCAAAGGTATTACTGAATGTCGCGGGAAAACCTGTTATTGGACACATTATCGAGAGCCTCCAAAAAGATGGAATCGATGAACTGACAGTGATTATCGGATACCAGGGAGAAAAGGTATCCAATTATATTGATACCCACTTTGATATCCCGACCAAATATGTCACCCAATATGAACGCAAAGGACTGGGACATGCTATTGGCATGGGACTGGAAGATGTTGATGAGCCTGCATTAATACTGCTTGGTGATACCATTTTCGATGCTGATTTCGCTGAAATTCTGGAAGTCGATGGGACTACAATTGGGGTGACAGAAGTTGAGGATCCCCGCAGATTCGGAGTGGTTGAAGTGGAAGGCGATCGCGTTACCAAACTGGTGGAAAAACCCGATGATCCTCCCTCAAATCTGGCTATCGTCGGGATATATAAAATCGCCAGCCAACGCCGACTTAAATCGGCGATTGATGAAATCGTTGAGAAAGAGATTACCACTAAAGGCGAATACCAGTTGACGGATGCATTACAGGTAATGATCGACCGCGGCGAGGAAATCCGGATTTCAAAAGTCACAAATTGGTATGATTGCGGGAAAAAAGGGACATTGCTGGAGACGAATAGGTATCTTTTACAGTCGAAACAGAATGGGAAGGAGATTGAAGGTAGCATCGTTATACCTCCGGTATACATTGGTGAAAATTGTGAGTTTGAAAACAGTATTATCGGACCGTTTACCACAATTGATGATAATGCGGCAGTAAAAAATTCAATAATCAGCAATTCAATTGTTGGGGCCGACGCAAAACTTACAGGATGTAATCTGGAGGGCTCATTAATCGGAGAAGCTGCGGTCGTACGGGGACTAGTGCAACACCTGAACGTTGGCGACCATTCCGAGATTGATTTCGGTTGATTCTACACGCGGATTTACCTAAAATCCACCTTTTGTAATTAACCATGAAACGCAAGGAGCAGGCAAGCGAATGGGCTCATATCTTTTTACCTCTGAATCAGTGACAGAGGGGCATCCGGACAAAATTGCCGACCAGATCTCCGACAGTGTCCTCGATGCGATCCTCGAAGAAGACCGGCATGGTCGTGTCGCGTGTGAGACGTTTGTATCCACAGGATTAGTCTTGGTCGGCGGGGAAATTACCACAGAAACCTATGTCGATATTCCTGACCTGGTGCGCGGCACGATTAAGCGCATCGGCTATATTGATGCCGCCATGGGATTTGATTACCAGACCTGCTCAGTGCTTTCTGCCATTGGCAAGCAGTCACCTGATATCGCCCAGGGAGTGGACGAGGATGCCGGACTGCATAAAGAGCAGGGGGCAGGTGACCAGGGGATGATGTTCGGGTATGCCGTCAATGAGACCGAGGAACTCATGCCCTTGACCATCCAGTTGGCGCATTCGCTTACAAAGCGGCTTTCTTACGTTCGTAACGAGGGTATCCTCCCGTATTTGCGCCCGGACGGCAAGGCGCAGGTTACGGTGCGCTACGATGAAGAGACGCAGGTACCGATCTCGGTCCATACCGTGGTGGTCTCAACCCAGCACGATGAAGCCGTGAGCCAGGACCAAATTAAGAAGGATATCCTGAAACACGTCATTAAACCGGTGTTACCGGGTGATTTAACGGATTACGATACGCTCATCACGCATATTAATCCGACCGGGCGGTTTGTAATCGGTGGCCCGATGGGCGATGCGGGTGTTACCGGCCGGAAAATTATCGTGGATACCTATGGCGGGGCTGCTCCGCATGGCGGGGGTGCCTTTTCCGGGAAAGACCCGTCAAAAGTTGATCGATCTGCCGCCTATGCGTCACGATATGCTGCCAAAAATATTGTCGCTGCCGGACTGGCCGACAAATGTACTGTAGAACTGGCGTACGCCATAGGAGTAGCTGAACCGGTTTCCGTGTATGTTGATACCCATGGGACCGGGCGAGTTGAGAATGAAAAATTGACCGAGGCATTGATGGAGAATTTTCCCTTAAAGCCCCATACGATTATTTCCTATTTCGACCTGCTTCGGCCCATATATAAAAAGACTGCTGCCTATGGTCACTTTGGCCGGGAAGAATTTCCGTGGGAAAAAACCGATAAAGTTGACAATCTCGCAAACTTATTATAGAAGGAGTATTTCGTGGAGTACGATATTAAAGATAAAAATTTAGCTGGCAAAGGGAAAAAACGGATTGAATGGGCATCTGAGCAGATGCCGGTATTATCATCGATCCGGGAACGTTTTGAGAAGGAAAAACCGCTCGCAGGGAAGCGGATGTCCGCCTGTTTGCATGTGACGGCGGAAACTGCCAATCTGATGCGGACCTTAAAAGCCGGGGGTGCTGAATTGGTATTGTGTGCCTCAAATCCGCTTTCCACCCAGGATGATGTGGCTGCATCCCTGGTGGAGGACTATGGGATTCGGGTCTATGCCGTGAAGGGCGAGGACAATGATACCTATTACGAGCATATTGAAGCCGCCATTGCCAACGATCCGGTAATTACCATGGATGACGGGGCCGATTTGGTCTCTACAATACACTCCGATCACCCGGATATGACTGACCAAATCGTCTGCAGTATGGAGGAAACAACCACCGGTGTAATTCGTCTCCGGGCGATGGCAAACGATGGTGCTTTGAAATTCCCGGTGATTGCAGTCAACGATGCAGATACAAAACATTTATTCGATAACCGCTACGGCACAGGACAGTCCAGCATTGACGGCATTATCCGTGCCACCGATGTCTTGCTGGCTGGAAAATACTTCGTTGTTGCCGGATACGGGTGGTGTGGACGTGGTGTTGCTATGCGTGCCAAGGGCATGGGTGCGAACGTGATCGTCACCGAGGTGGATCCGCTCCGGGCGCTGGAGGCCGCCATGGACGGTTTCCTGGTCAAGCCGATGAGCGAAGCGGCGAAAGTCGGAGATATCTTCTGCACCGTGACCGGGGATATCAACGTGGTTGCCAAAGAACATTTCCAGGTGATGAAAGACGGTGCCATTATCGCAAACTCAGGTCATTTTAATGTCGAAATCGATCTGGAGGCACTCAAAGAAACGGCCTCTTCCGTCCGAAAGGACGTTCGGGAATATGTGGATGAATACATAATGGATGATGGGCGCTCATTATATGTACTGGCTGACGGACGACTTATCAATCTGGCGGCAGCTGAGGGACATCCTGCAAGCGTAATGGATATGAGCTTCGCCGTCCAGGCACTTACCAGTGAGTATGCGATCAAACAGGATGGTTTGGAAGCAAAAGTGCATAGTGTGCCGGAGCAAATTGACAAAGATGTTGCGCGCCTGAAGCTGGCAGCAATGGGCATTGCTATCGATACACTCACAGAAGAGCAGAAAAAATACCTCCAGTCCTGGACAATGGGCACCTAGCATTAAAGCGGGAATATTTTCCCTCTGTTTTTTAAAGCCATCTTTGGTTAAAATACATAGGTTTTAATTCCGGAGTTTTACCAACCATCTACTGGTGACATTAGGAGCCTATGTGAATATTCGACACTCTTTCTCACTTGCGCTCGGGATTATGCTGGTGTTAACCGGTTGTTTCAAACAACCGGTTGCACCAAAACTCCCCTCCTGGGAGACTCCGCTTACCTTTCCCCTGTTAGACCGTATTTACAACCTCGTTGACCTGCAAAATGACAGTACAATTACCGTAACCGATACCTCCCTGGGCCATCTGGCATTCGTCTTCAGTGATACCATGGAGAGCGTAGGCATTACTGATGCGGATCTGATGTTTGATACCGGGCTCCCTGTCAGTATCCCCTCGCTTGATGTGGAGACCGGCGAAATTTCGGTTGACCAAACACTGACACCAATAAACTTGGCGCCTGATGCATTCGATCTGGTTAGTGTTAATGATACAGTTAGAAATTTTCCCCACCAAGAGCTCGTGAATACGGACGATACGGTTCAGATTGCGCTCCCTTCGAACGTTCCGTTTTATAAATCCATCAGCAGGTATTCAGTAAGGAATGGCAGCATTATCTTCCGGGTAACCAACAATACTCCGGTGCCACTTGATACAGTCCAAATCGTGTTATTGGAGATGGACGGGACCACCATCCGGGAGAAGACCCATACTGATACGATAACACCGTATTCGCAACAGTCAATTGATCTGGATGTCTCCGGCAAAGAGCTCACAAGCGAAATTCGGACCCGTGTGCGAATTACCAATGCACGGATTGATGAGGAAGTAGTCCAGACTGAACCGGAGATCGCACTCGTACCTAGAGTTCAAATCTCTGATATTAAAACTATAACCGGTGTGACAAAGGATACCACATACACTGATACACTTAAATACGGGATTCAAAATGAGGGTGTTCGCCTGAAACGGGGTCGATTACATGATTTCTATGGCACACCAGCTGAAGATGATTCCAATGCGTTAGCCCTGGAGAATTGGCTTAATTATATCCCGGCAGATTTGGTTCTGGAATTCGAATTTTCCAATATTTTTGCATCGGGGCATCCTCCGGGGAAACCGGTCGTCATTAATGATACCCTCCTTGCCGCGTTTTACAACCCCAATACAGAACAAGTAGAGCCGAGCCCACTCGTAAACAGGTTTCAATATCCCTACTCTCTGAGCCGGGACACCATTCGCGGATTACGCCAAACTGACTTCCTGGATTCGCTCCAGGTGATTGTCCGGATGAACCAGATCGCGTCAGATGATCCCCGGTCAAGTGTGGGTGAGGAAGTAACCATGGCCTTTCCTGTCGACAAGACTATCGAAGGGGATGTGGTGATGAAACCGATGCGGTTCGACCGAATGGTGGCTGTGCTCGAGAAGGAATTTCCTCCGGTTGAGCAGACAATCGATAAAATACCGGAAGGTTTTTCCGGCCTCGGATTTCAAAAAGTGCGGTTGGTTACAAATTTTTACAATCAGGTTCCAATAGACACTGTTCAGTTACACCTCAGTTTCACCGGGATGAGTGCCATGGGTGGTCAAAAGGACCTGGTCATCGAAGATGTGCAATTGGCAACTCCGGTCAATACGGATATCGGTAATGCGGATTATGCCTATACGGAAATCATCTTTCGTGCCGATTCAGTGGTCAGAGTATACCATGCAGGACAATTGGTGCAACAGAAGAAGACAAATCTGGCGATACAGGACCTGCTGAATGATGTGCCGGACAGTATACAGGTCTCAGCCAATGCCATGTTAAACGGGGAAGCGACCCTGACACCCGGCGACTCTTTATGGGGAGACTTTGCACTGGAGGCGCCGTTTTTTGTCTCCATTCGGGATACCATGCGATTTATCCCGGTGGATAGTACCCGAATTGATACTCTGCAGCCGGATACCCGGGAGCAGTTAAAAAATTCGTTGTCATATATTGAATTGAGGACAGACATCGAAAATCATCTCGGCTTCCGGGGAGGGATGTCACTGTTAGTCTCAAACAAAGGGCTGTTTCCGTTGCTTGGCACTGCGAATACCAGTGATTCAACATTTCAAATCAGAAATGACTCACTGTATATTAACGGAGATAGCACAGCCTACAGTTTTATCGATACGTTATTCACCGTAACCCTGCCAGCGGTTAACCGGTTCTCGGAACCAGGCCCCGGTGACAGTATCGATTATAATTTTGTGGATGAGAGCGGATTCACCAAGGATACTACGATTGTCTTTGATGCGTCTGATACCAGTAAAGTAAATATTCTCACCAGCGATATAATTTACTACACAAAACCGCTCATCCAGTTTTATCCGACACCGGAACCGATCTCTGTACGCCCGGAGGACTATATCAGTTTTAAGTCCCGGGTTACGTTCCGGATTAAAGTCGGAGACGGGGATTAATAATGAAACACTACCGTGTGTTCCTCCTGGTTCTCTTGTTTCCGGTAATAATGACGGGACAGGCTCGTCAGAATCCGGTGGAGACCAGTCTTGCCGGGACCTACACGGTGCATGGCCGGGGAGTTGATGTCGTTGGTTGGAATCCGGCAAACCTGGGCTTCCCGGAAGAGCGTCCCTTTTCCTGGTCAATCCTGAACGTGAACGGTGGTGTGCACAACAATGCATTTTCCATCGTGAAATACAACCGATACAGTGGTCAAAACCTGGAAAAGGATAGCCAAAAGGCCGACCTGCTCAATTCGATCTCCGACAAGGGCTGGCGATGGACGCTGGATTTGCATACCTCAGTGCCGGCTGTGTCATTTTCCATGGATAACTGGGCGTTCTCCTCGGATTTTTTACTTGTCAATGATATGAGCATTCCCAAGGACCTCTTCAATTTTGTCTTCCTGGGCAATACCGAAAACGATTCACTGGTTTTCGACTTTACTCAGGAGACCCTGGCATTAGGTATGCATAGTTTTTCCTTTGCCATCCCGTTTGAAGGATTTTCAGTGGGCATGTCATTAAAATATCTGAATGGATTTTATTACAGCGGGTTGAAATACCGTGAAGGGTCAATACAAACGACGGAAGAGGCTATTGCCGGAGTCCTGCAGTACCGCGAACGGGAATCTGTGGGCGGGAACGGCGTTGCAATTGACCTGGGATTTACGACAGAAGAACTTGACAACTGGCAATTTGGACTGGCGTTAAACAACCTTGGTGGCCATATGTACTGGGGTGATAAAACCCCCACGGCAAAATTTATTTCGAATACTTTTAGTCCGTGGCTTCCCATTAAAGAGATTGCAAAAACTTCCGATTATTTCTACGGTCTTGACAGTTTAAATGGTGAGAATCTTTATGTGAGCAGTTTTAACGATTTGATCGTTGACAGCACTGAGCGTTCTGTCGGCACCGGAAAATTTTCAATTAAGTACCCTACGTTACTCCGCCTGGGGGGCTCGTATAATTTCCGGGATTATTTTACTAAAGTTATGATGGATTTCCGGGCGGGATTTCAGGATCGGTATTTTGCCGTCGATCGCTGGGTTTGGAGTGCCGCATTAGAATGGCGACGGCAGCCGTGGTTTCCTGTCCGAACCGGAATAGCATGGGATGGCAGTGATTATACCCAATGGGGTCTGGGCTTTGGGGTTGAGACCGAACTCCTGGAATTTAATTTTGGAATGTCATTTGAACAGGGCATGTGGATACACACGATGCAGGGGCTAACCATATCTCTTGGAGTAACCTACCGGGTACTGCCGGAGTAACAGGGTTCTTACTTCGGCGTTCGTATCAGTAAGAGTATTCCACCGAGAATAAAGACGATATTCCCGACCCAAACTGATAGCAAGGGGGGAAGAAGTCCCTTAAACCCCATCACTTGTCCGACCTTTATTAGGGCATAATACGTAAAAATAATAAACAGACTCAGCCCTGCCCCAAACGCCAATCCGCCACTTCGCTGGTTTGCCACGAGTGGTAGTCCAAACAGCACAACCACGAAATTGGTAAAAGCGAATGCCAGTTTATAGTGAAGGTTAACTTCCCATTTTCGGGGATCGATACCCAAATTTCGGAGTTGGGAGATAAAACCGGATAATTCCGTGTAATCCATTTGCGCCGGATCAATCGCCTCCTTCAGGAGCTCCTCCGGCGTGATATTCAGGACGACGTTTAATGTCCCGGGATCAGACGCAACGACATGTTCGGAATCCGTGGCAGTGAATTCGCGAATGACGTAATTGGAAACGGCCCAATTATATAGTGAATCCTGGAAAATAATTTTATTTGCATCAATCCGCCTGGTTATTCGTCCAGATTCCAGGTATTGAATAGAGACATGGTTTCCGATCATGGAATTACCGTTAAAATGATCGATAACAACATTTCTATGAGGGGTGTCCTGAATGAATATATTATCCCGGCGCAGATTTTGTTGCGGGGGGCGCTTTTTAATGTACTGGTCCTTGTAGCGCTCCAGTTTCCTGTCAGTATGCACCTTTACCTGATCATCAAATACAAATGAACCGCAGCTAATAATAAATGCGAGAATGAGCAATGGGGCAGTGATACGGTAAAGGCTGACTCCCGTGGCTTTCATCGCTGTTATTTCATTACTTCGGGCCAGTGTGCCGATACTAAAAATACTGGCAATGAGCATTGACATAGGTAAAGCAGTACTAATAAAAAATGGTAAATTCAGCGCATAATACGTCAGTATTTGACTTCGATTCAACCCGGCGTCGATAAATTTATCGACGTTCTCCACAACATCGATGACCAGGAAAATTGCCAAAAATGCGATCATGGAGTAGAGAAGCAGACTAATAAACCGCCGGAGCAGATATTTATCCAAAAGTTTCATGCGGAAAACTACAATTTCCCCATAGGAAAGACAACGAAACAATGCAACTTCGATCCCGGCGATACTGCCGGTAGCAAAGGAAGTTTCACTTTACTTTGTATTGCACCTTCTCTAACATTATTGCGATTTTATCTGTAATCATGACCAATTACATATATTTTTGAAACGATACATTCTCATACTGCTCGGTATTCTGTTTTTTACCCCGGTTGGTTCCCAATTGGTTGCGGCCGGAACTGTTCAGTCTTCATTGCCAGATGTCCTGTTAAAAGGCGTGAAATTTTCGTTGACACTGACCGGCTTACCTGATTCTGCGGAAATTACTATTTCAGATGAATATCTCAATGGTGTTCCGCCGAGAATTATAAGTCATTCTGATGATTCACTTACTGTGACAAATCTCAAATTTACGAAATCCGGCAAACAAACCATCCGTTGGAAGATAGATAACAGGCAATTCTCCAAAAATGTACTGGTTCTGCCTGGTATTTTAAGCCTTTTACCGCCAATTCTGGCTATTTTTATGGCGTTGATTACACGACAGATACTCGTCTCCCTGTTTGGCGGAGTTTGGCTGGGTGTGATTTTTCTCCAGGACTATTCCATTGTCAAAGGTCTGATGAGGTTTTTGGATACCTACCTGATTCAGGTGGTTACTGATCCCTCTCATGCTTCAATTATTGTGTTTACACTGGCCTTTGGCGGCATGGTTGGCGTGCTTGCCAAAAATGGTGGGCTGCAGGGTATCGTGGATAAGATATCGGAATTTGCTTCCAGTAACCGGAGCGGACAACTCTCCACGATGGCGATGGGGATCCTGATTTTTTTCGATGACTATGCCAACACGCTGCTCGTCGGTAATACAATGCGCGTTTTGACTGACAAAGTGCGAATTTCCAGAGAGAAACTCGCCTATATCGTTGATTCAACAGCTGCGCCGGTGGCCTCCATCGCCATCGTCAGTACCTGGGTGGGTTTTGAGATTGGTCTTATGCAGGAGGCACTGGTAAGCGTTGGGATCAATGAAAATATCTATTTGGTGTTCCTGGAAACTATCCCGTATCGGTTCTATAGTATTTTCGCCCTGTTCTTCGTCTTCCTCATCGGGTGGACACAGCGGGATTTTGGCCCAATGCTCAAAGCAGAAAAACGAAGCGTAAGAACCGGACAGGTACTTCGTGACGGGGCGAATCCATTGACGGATACGTCTGAACTGGATATCCCGGAGGGCATTCCGTACCGGTGGTACAACGCGATCCTGCCAATAAGTACGGTAATAGTAGTGATGCTCATTGGATTATATTACAGCGGATTGCAGGCAATGCCTGCTGGGGACAGTGGTAAATTATGGCAGGTTATCGGCAATGCGGATTCATTTCAGGTGCTCATCTGGGCGTCGTTTAGCGGGTCAATTATTGGGATTTTACTTTCGGTCGGACAAAAAATACTGTCACTGAATGATGCAATTGATGCCTGGCTCGGGGGGGTGAAAGCCATGATGCTCGCTGTGGCTGTACTCGTGTTAGCATGGTCCCTCAGCCGGGTGTGCGGTGAGATTCACACTGCTGAATATATCATTGATATTACCGAAGGGATACTTCGTCCGGAGATTGTTCCGGTGTTGACCTTTCTCACATCTGCGGTCGTCAGCTTCGCTACGGGTACGTCATGGGGGACTATGGCTATTCTCATTCCCATAGTCATCCCGCTTATGGCGAATCTCCTCCAAGCAGACGGAGTGACTGTCGTGGATGCTCAAAGTTTCCTGGCCACATTTGCTGCAGTGCTTTCCGGTTCTGTTTTCGGCGATCATTGCTCACCGATTTCCGATACGACTATTCTTTCTAGCATGGCATCAGGCTCAGACCATATTGATCATGTGAATACTCAAATACCGTACGCAATAACCGTGGGGATAGTAGCGATTTTGTTTGGATATTTACCATCGGGGCTTCACTGGAACTGGGGCATCTTTTTCCTGATTGGTGCTGCTATTCTCGTGGGAATAATACTGCTTGTAGGGAAGCCTATCCAAACCCGTGAGGATATCGATATCGCCTGAGGCTATTTCCGCCTGGAGTCAGTGAGTAGCGATACCGGTCCGGTTACATTTTCGGCGCCAATGAGTAATTTCACCTGTTCAACTTTTTTCTGACTTGCCTTCATGATGATATATTTTTCCGTGCCGATTGTAATCTCTTCACCGGTACTTGGGATTCTGCCAAGCCGATCTTCCAGGAATCCGCCGATTGTCTCATATTCACCATCAGGGATGCCCAGGTGGAGTGATTCGTTTAGATAATCGATTTCTGCCCGTCCGCTGATCACATACCCGTTTTCGATCTTTTTCACGCTCATCTCATCAAAGTCGAACTCATCTTCGAATTCGCCAAACAATTCCTCAACGATATCTTCCACCGTGATGAGTCCGGCCGTGCCACCATATTCATCAATTACAATACCGATGCTGTTTTTGTTTTCCTGAAATTCACGCAGCAGCTCACCAATATTCTTGGCTTCCGGAACAAAGGTGGCTTCTTTGATGACCTCCGTAAGCGATTCGTGATAATCGAACATATCGTAAAGGAAAACCACGCCAACGATTTTATCGATGGTATTCTCATAGACCGGTAATTTGGAATGCCCGGATTCCAGAAAGACCTGCCTGGTTTCCTCGATGGTTCGGTGGGAGTCAATCGCCGATATTTCAGTCCGGGGAGTCATCGCATCTCTGGCCGTTTGGTGGCCAAAGGAAAACAGCTTGGTGATGAACCGTTTCTCATGCTTATCAATGATATCGGTATCCCCAACCTGTGTGAATAATAACCGCAGGTCATCTTTGGAAAAGGCTTCCGAGATTTTTGTTTCATCTTTCGTTTTCCGCGTTAAAAGATGACTATACCACCCGGCAAGTTTCAGGAAGGGATATAGCGGGAGCCGCATCAGATACAGCAAGGGAGTAATCCTGAGCGCCAATGTATTCGCGCGTTCCCGGAAAATTGTCTTTGGCAGAATTTCACCGAACGTTAAAATAACGAGCGCAATCAAAAGAATAACAATACCTTCGCTGAAATACTGGATAAGCACGAGTGTGGCAAATGACGTTGCCATTATGTTGGCGATGTTCGTCCCGATCAGAGTAATATTTAAGAAAGATGCCGGTTCGCTGAGTAAATGGCTGGTTTCCCTGGCTCCGCGGAGCTCCTGGCGTTTCCATACCTCTATCTGCATTGGATTCGCCGAAACAAACGCAATCTCAGCGCCGGAGAAAAATGCTGACAGTATTAGCCCGATAATGGCAAGAGATATTTCAAGTATCATGATCGTTGCAACTCGTCTTGAATTGGTCAATATTATATGATGGGTTGACACAAAAATCAACAGGTTCACTATCAATGAAGTCTTTTCAGAAGTATTATGAGAAATACGGCAAAATGTACCCGGCAGCTTTTACCGATATAGCACTAATAGAATCTCTGGACGAAAAATTTTCGGCGACAGTGCTGTCTCCCAATGAATATCATCATGTACTGGGCTCCATCGGTGTGACGCAGCAAAATGTCGGTTTGCTCCATTTTTGTTTGTCCTCGCTCCGGGATCATGGTTTATCGGTGGAGGCTATGTATGAAGTCTTGCTGCAAATCCATCTGTTCCTAAGTTTCCCGGCGATGATTGAGGCCTTGAGGATGGCGCATCAGATATGTCCCCTGCCGCATGAAATGAAGGATGCCGGGCGGGCCGGCGGGAAGGATTTTTTTGCTTCGGGAGAGAAACTATGCCGGGAGCTCTATGGAGAACATTTCCATTCGCTGGTCAGATTTACGGATCGGTTACATCCGGCACTAACACCCTGGATGATGGAACATGGATATGGACGGGTATTGAGCCGGCAGAGTTTAGCGCCGCATAACAGGGAGAATGCAATTCTGCCCGTGCTCATGATCACCGGCTACGATCGCCAGTTAACGGCACATGCAAGGGGGTACCTGAACCTCGGCGGCAAGAGAGCGGTGGTCTGGAATATCCTGGATATTGTCGAACTTTTTATTTCTTCAAGCCGGAGTAAACGGATTGCCGCGATTCTGAGAAAGCTGGACTGAATTGGTGCGGAATTACAAAATTTTCGAGGGACTTCCTACTTGATGTCTCACGGAATTTTTCAGGCCTTTTTGGTTGTAATTCTATGGTGGTTGGTCTAATTTTTATTCAATTTATTTGACCAATTTAACGTGACGGAGATAGTTGGATGGCAGGGGAGAATGGACTTGTAACAGAACAGCGAAATAAGCGGACAGAGAACATTGACACCCTTTCTACGGATGAAATGCTTCGGCGGATGAATGATGAGGATAAGAAGGTTCCTCATATCGTCGAGAAGACAATCCCTGAAATTGCAAAAGCCGTAGAAATTGTTACCGAACAGTTGCGGGCGGGTGGGAGCCTGTTTTATGTTGGTGCCGGTACGAGTGGACGCCTAGGGGTGCTTGATGCATCCGAATGTCCGCCAACTTTCCGTTCCGACCCGAAACAGGTACAGGGTATCATCGCCGGGGGCAGGGAAGCGCTCGTTCGGGCTATCGAGGGTGCTGAAGATTATGAAGAGGATGGAGCGCAAATCCTGCAGGATTATGGGGTGGACCAGGGGGATGTCGTGTGCGGAATTGCCACCAGCGGGCGGACGCCTTATGTGTTGGGTGCGTTAAAATACGCCAAGAAAAACGGGATCCCGACTATCGCAATCATCTGTAATCCGGTGGAACATCTGGAAGAGGAGATTGAGACGGATATTCTTATCAACCCGATTACCGGCCCCGAGGTTATTACGGGGTCGACCCGGCTGAAGGCGGGAACGGCCACAAAACTCGTCCTTAATATGATCACAACCGCCACCATGATCAAACTAGGCAAAGTGTACGGCAATCTTATGGTGGATCTGACCGCCACGAATAATAAACTGATTGACCGGGCACAGCGTATCGTTATGGAAGTCACCGGCCTCAACCGTGAGAGAGCCACGACCGTTCTTGATGCGGCAGAGTATAAAGTCAAAAATGCTATTCTGATGGTGCTTGCTGATGTTGATTTCCAGCACTCACAGGAGCTTCTGGACAAACATCAGGGTATGCTGCGTAACGCCATCGCCGCTGTGACTGAGTCATGAAGAATACAATTCCCCGGTTACGTAAAGAGCCGGTTCGGATTCTTGGTCTGATGTCGGGAACCTCCCTTGACGGACTGGATATCGTATCGGTCCGCTGGGATGATGATTCTATGGATTCCTTTGTCATAGAATCCTTTGATACCTTCGGGTATCCGGATGAGTTACAAAATCAGATTCTGGAAGCTATTCACGGTGATGCAGCCAAGGTATGCGATATCAATTTTATACTCGGAAAAACCTGGGCAGAGCGTGTGATACAATTTCTGGAGAACCAGCAAATAGAAGCGCATTCCGTGAATTGTATCGGTTCTCACGGGCAAACTATCTGGCATGAGTCCGGTCGGTCAACCCTGCAATTAGGGGAACCGGCGGTTCTGGCATCCCGGACCGGAATTCCGGTCGTCAGCAATTTTCGGGAGCATGATATTGCAGTTGGCGGTACAGGTGCTCCGCTCATCCCGTTTTTGGATTGGTTGATGTACCGGGAATTACCCGGGAATACAATCGCACTGAACATCGGCGGGATTGCCAATGTCACCTGTATTACGCACGGAATGGCACAGGGAGAAGTCACCGGGTGGGATACCGGCCCTGGCAATATGGTTGTGAATACATTGATGAGACAATTTACGGACGGAGAACAGTTGTATGATAAAAATGGCACCTGGGCACAAAAAGGTACGGTAATTGAAGGCGTGCTGGAGGAGTTGCTTGCAGAGGATTTTATTATCAAACCACCGCCAAAATCCACCGGGAGGGAACTGTATTCCGATACATATATAAAAAAACTTTTTCGGGGCGATGGGAAGCCAACCCTGGAAGAAAAATATGATTTAATTGCCACGGCATCAGAATGGACTGTCGCCTCCATTGCGCAGAATATTCAACAGTATTGGGAGGAACGACACGCTATCGACCGGGTGATTGTAGGTGGCGGTGGAGTGCATAATCAGTATTTTATGCAGAGGCTTGCAACCTACTTCCCGGGCGCAGAGATTGGGTCGAGCGACGAATATGGAATTTCTGAAAACGCAAAAGAATCAGTCGGGTTTGCCGTATTTGCCCGTGCGTTTCTCGAGGGAATTCCGGGGAATATGCCTGGGGTCACTGGTGCCGAGCGTTCGTTGGTTTTAGGAAAATTAACGCTGTAACCGGAGAAAGGGAATAAAATGAATACATTTATTTTTCGTGAGTACGATATCCGCGGGAAAGTTGCCGAGGATTTTACCGATGAGGTCGTCGTATCGCTGGGAAAAGGATTCGGGACCTGGGCGAAACGCCAGGGTGGGCAGGTTATCGCTCTGAGCGGAGATGTCCGGGATACTTCACCTCATCTTAAAGAAAAATTCACGGAAGGTGTGAACTCCACAGGTGTTGATGTCATTGATATTGGTATTTTGCCAACTCCTGTGAATTATTTTGCCCTTTATCATTTGGACGTGGACGGTGCTGTTCAGATTACCGGCAGCCATAACCCACCGGAATACAACGGATTTAAAATGTCCTTCAACCAGGGTGCTGTGTACGGAGAACAGATCCAGACTATCCGTCAACTGATAGAATCCGGGGATTACGAAACCGGTCATGGGACGCTGTCGAAAAAAGAAATCCTCGATGACTATATTGAAATGGTGACGAATAAGATTACGATTGAGAAACCGTTAAAAGTTGTGTTGGACTGTGGAAATGCCGCCGGTGCACTCGCCGCTCCAACAATTTTCAAACAATTCGGGAATATTAAATTGACCGAATTGTATTGTGATGTGGACCCGACATTCCCGAATCATCACCCGGATCCTACCGTTAAAAAGAATGTCGCTGACTTAATAAGTACTGTTCAGGAAGGCGATTATGACGTCGGAATTGCGTATGATGGCGATGCGGACCGGGTCGGGGTGATCGATGATCAGGGAGAAATAGTCTGGGCGGATTATCTGATGACCCTGTTTCTCGATGAAGTGATTCAGGATAACGAAGAGATTATCTTCGACGTCAAATGCTCACAGGCGCTGGAACAGGCAATTGCGGACAAGGGCGGGAAACCGGTCATGTGGAAAACCGGGCACTCGCTGATCAAACAAAAGATGAAGGAAAGCAAGGCACCCTTTGGCGGTGAAATGAGCGGACATCTGTTTTTTGCGGATGATTACTACGGATATGATGATGCGATCTATGTCTCGGCAAGGGTTTTACAGACCTTGAGCCGGTCAGATAAACCTCTTTCAGCAATTATGGCCGAACTACCGCATTATGAGAGTACGCCGGAAATCCGGATGGAATGTCCCAGCGATGCGGAAAAATTTGAAATTGCCAAAAAGGCTCAGGAATATTTTGCCGACAAATATGACCATATTGATGTGGATGGAATCCGTATTAAATTCGGTGATGGCTGGGGACTGGTGCGGTCCTCAAATACCCAGCCGGTTATTGTCTGCCGGTTTGAAGCGAAAACCAGGGGGCGACTTGAGGAAATCCGCGATTTGGTCATCGGTAAACTGCAGGAATTCGGGGAATTGAAGGTGGAATATTAATTCCGGATAGTCCGGATGTATCTTATATCGGATACCCTGAATCGGAAACAATAATGAACGATCTTATGAACGAGAAGCGTACAATGCGGTCAGAAGATCTGGTAGAGAAACTCCGACACCAGGTTAATGAGCGACTAACTGAAATCGCCGGAACATACGATGCTCCGGAATCACTGTATACTCCGATGCAGTATGTGCTTGAATCCGGTGGAAAACGGATTCGCCCTATTTTGGTCATGTTGGTAGCGGATGCTTATGGCGGGGATGCGCATGAAGCGCTGGATACCGGGGCAGCGATCGAAATTCTGCATAATTTTACGCTGGTGCATGATGATATTATGGATGGTGATGACCAGCGACGGGGCAGGCCGACGGTCCATACCAGATGGGATGTCAGTACGGCAATTCTTTCCGGTGATGGACTCCTTGCACTAGCGTATAAGGTGCTGCTGAATATTGAAAATGCTGATATTCGACATATTCTCGATATATTTACCGATGGCGTCATCGACATTTGTGAGGGCCAGGCATTCGACAAGGAATTTGAGCAGCGAACGGACGTTACCATCGATGACTACCTGATGATGATTGGAAAAAAAACGGCCAGGCTCATTTCCATGTGTTGTATATTGGGAGGAAGTATTTCGGGCGCTTCTAGTGATGTGCAGGAGGAACTCGGTCAATTTGGGTTTTTACTGGGTGAAGCCTTTCAGGTCCAGGATGATCTGTTAGAACTGACTTCGACGGCGGATGTCATGGGGAAGAGTCTCGGCAGTGACTTAACGGAACAGAAGAAGACCTATGTGTTGCTAAAGGCACTGGAAATGGCGGATCCGGAGACCGAAGGGAGGATTCGTTCATTTTTCAATAATGATTTCCAAACCGACACGGATATTGCATCGCTGAAATCTATTTTGACGGATGTCGGCATCGTGGGAAAAACTGAGGAATTTGTGCAGGATAAGATCCGCAAATCACGGGAGATATTAACGCACCTCGATACTGATACAACCCACTTGTGGTACCTGACGGACAAACTTTCGCATCGGAAAGCATGAAAAAAACGGGAGAAATTGTTATCAAGAACGAGTTTGGGTTACATGCCCGTCCGGCTGCGGCATTGGTCTCGTTGACGAGTAAATTTAAATCACAAATTTTTCTCATCAAAGATGATACGAAAGTCAACGCGAAATCAATTTTGGGGGTTCTGGTATTGGCTGCTGAAAGCGGAAGTACTGTGCAGGTGGAGGCAGAGGGCGAAGATGCCGATGAAGCGATTACACAGATTCAAGAACTTGCTGAGAACCATTTTGGAACGGAATAAATGGTATGACTGAACAAAAACGATATTCCGGGATTAATGCCTCGCCCGGTATTGCCATTGGGCCGGTGATAAAATTTACCCGGGAACGCATAGTGGTGAAAAAGCACGGCATTAGCCCGGAAGACGTTAAAGGTGAATACCGAAGACTGAATATGGCATTGCGCCGTACCCGCCGTGATCTGCGCTCTATCCAGGAAATGATTGCCAGGCGGGTGGGAGACAATTACGCCGAAATGGTGGAAGCACAACTCTTATCCCTGAATGACGAAGCGGTGATTGAGGAGGTCCGTTCCAGGATAAAAGACCAGCTGGAAAATGCCGAATATGCTTTTCAACAGGTATTGACCCGATACCGGGAGCAATTGGAAAATTCGGAGAATGTGTATATCCGTGATCGCGCCAGCGACATCTATGACGTGAAACAACGGGTATTGCGGCATTTGTTAACCCGCGATGGCGGGTTGCTCGAAGACGTTGAGACCCCGTCAATTCTCGTGACGAAGGAACTGAATCCCAGCGATATGATAATGCTGGATCGGTCTAAGGTGATTGGACTGGTATCCGAATCGGGTGGACGTACCTCCCATATGGCGATTCTGGCCAGGGCAATGCAAATCCCTGCAGTGGTCGGCGTTGAATCTCTCCTGGACGAACTGGAGGATGAAGGTACGCTGATCGTGGATGGCTATCACGGAATTGTCCTCTCCAGTCCGGATCAGGAGACGAAAGAGCAGTTCCAGGGGGAACTGCAGCACATGAAGGAATTTGAGGAGAGTCTTTTTACCAGGAAAGACCTGCCGGCTGAGACTAGAGATGGATATCGGATCACGCTTTCTTCCAACATTGGGCTCCCGGGAGAACTGGAAAATGTTCATAAAGCCGGGTCTGAGGGTATCGGGCTCTACCGGACCGAGTATCTGTATCTTGTGAAAAACACCTTCCCCACCGAAGAAGAGCAGTTTGAGGAATATAAACAGATTGCCGAAAGTGTTGCCCCCGACCCTGTGATTTTTCGCAGTTTCGACCTGGGTGGTGATAAAATATCTGCGTCAATGGAAATTAATGGATTTAAGGAATCGAATCCGTTCCTCGGTTACCGGGCTATCCGGATTTGTCTGGATAACCCCCAACTGTTTAAGGTTCAATTGCGCGCCATTTACCGCGCCAGTGCATATGGTAATATTAAACTGATGTTTCCCATGATCTCTGCTTTGGAAGAGGTTTTACAGGTGAAGGAATTTATTCAGGCGGTCTGGGAAGAATTGGATGCCGACGGCATTGAGTACAACAAGGATATTGAGGTCGGCACTTTAATAGAAATCCCATCGGCTGCACTTATAGCCGATTCACTGGCGAAGGAACTCGATTTTTTTAGTATCGGGACCAACGATCTTATCCAGTACGCCCTCGCCGTCGATCGCGGCAATGACAGGGTCTCCTTTCTGTATAAAAACCTACATCCCGGCGTTTTAAAACTCATCCATATGACCTTAAAGGCGGGACACGACAATGACATCTGGGTAGGGATGTGCGGAGAAATGGCGGCAGATCCCCTGGTGATTCCGCTCCTGGTGGGGTTGGGATTAGATGAATTGTCGGTATCACCAATCGTTTTACCGAAGATTAAAGAGATTGTACGGGAGTTGGATCGGGAGAAATGTAAACATCTTGCTGAGCGGGTCCTTGGTTTTAAGACGGAAGCTGATATTGAGCGGTATTTACGACAGTTTATGCAGGAGCACTTGCCAGAGCAGATGAATATTTGAGATGAGGAAAGGAACCAGAGTGAAATTTTCTGAACTACAACAACGACGAAAACCCATTGATCCTGAGAATATGTGGGATGCTGTTGCGGGTTTTGGAGGTCAATTGGAGAAAGCTGCCCGGATAACACTCCCGGATACCGGCTCTATTGATATCGAACAAATTACTCATATCCTGTTTTGTGGTATGGGGGGGTCGGCAATTGGCGGTGATTTGCTGGCGTCGTATTTCCAAGATGAATTAGACGTACCAATAATTGTCAACAGGAATTATACTATCCCGGGTTTTGTCGGAGAACATTCCCTCGTGGTGGTTAGTAGCTACTCAGGTAATACGGAAGAAACCCTCAGTGCCTTTTACGCCGCGAAGAAGGCGGGAGCGCAAATTGTTGGAATTTCATCAAATGGTGAAGTTGAAACCCAACTGAGTGCCCATGATTACCCCCTGATACATATTCCCGGCGGGATGCAGCCCCGGGCAGCGCTTGGGTTCTCCTTTATTCCGATGGCAAGATTGTTCAGGCAGATGGGGCTCGTCCGGATGGATGTCGTTGCGGATATTGAGGAGACCATTGAATATGTTCGGAGCCTTTCCGACCGATATCAGCGGAATTCAGAAGAGAACCTGGCATTTCGTACGGCAAAGAATATTATCGGCACTGTGCCGGTAATCTATACCGTTCCGGAACTAGAGGTCGTTGGAGTTCGGTGGAAAGGGCAACTCGCAGAGAACGCTCAGATGTTGGCGTTTCATAACCGTCTGCCTGAAATGAATCACAATGAAATCATGGGGTGGGATCAGCAACCGGATTTTCTCCCCAAAATATCTCTGATCTGGTTAGAAGACGAATCGTCACATCCCAGCGTGTTGAGACGATTAACCATTACCAGTGACTTATTACGAGAATATCCACAAGCGGAATGGCGGTTCACCACCGAGGGCAATAGCTGGATGACCCGGCTCTTCTCGTTGATCCATCTTGGGGACTGGATGAGCTTGTATGCCGCGTTATTGCAGGAGGTGGATCCAACGCCAGTTGAACGGATAGCATTGCTCAAATCAAGGCTTGCAGAGTAAAATTTTCTGTTGTGAGTCCATGCAATATATCATACAATGATGCTTGACAGGACAAAAACCTGCTTTGTAAATTTCGGAGCAAATGCCAAAGGAAGCGATCGAGAACCATGATAGAAGTCGAAGTGTCAAAAATTGCATTTTATCCACCGAGTAAAGGCTATGCTGTCTTGCTTAGCGAAGTGGGTGGAGACAGGCAATTGCCTGTCATTGTCGGCGCCTTTGAAGCCCAGGCGATTGCTTTAGCCCTCGAGGGTATGAAAATGCCCCGCCCGATGACTCACGACCTTATCAGCACTATTCTCGAGGATATGGGGGCGGATATCAAAGAAGTGGTGATAACAGACCTCATCGATGGAACATTTTATGCCAAAATATTCATTGATATTTACGATTTCAGCGATAAAGAAATAGATTCGCGTCCCAGTGATGCCATCGCTATTGCGCTTCGGGTTGGTGCAACGGTTTATGTAGAGAACGAGGTAATGGAAGAAGCCGGTGTGATAGCAGACGAACTCGGGGCCGTCGGGGAGGAAAGCGAAGACCTCACCGAGGAACGCATTACCGCCAGTTCAGCCAGTGAGCAGTCGATCGATGATCTCCAGGAGGCACTGAAAAAAGCTGTGGATGCGGAAGAATACGAGAAGGCTGCGAAGTTACGCGATAAAATTAAACAGATTGAGGAGCAGAAAAATTAGATAGAATTCAAACCCTTGATATTATCCGCATTATTACTCAGGCGGGAGAGTGCGTGTCTTGCGGCATCTTGTCCCGCCTTTTTCTTTGATGAGCCTTCACCGGTTGCCACAACTTTCTTGTCGAGCAACACCGCTATTTTATATTTACGGGAATGGTCCGGACCAGAGCGGTCTACAGTCTGAAATATCGGTTCCGGAAGTCCATGGGTATGACAAAATTCAATGAGTCCGCCCTTGTAATTTGTGCGCTCACCCGCGCTGCTCTCCTTCAAATATTGTAGGGGGAAGAGGTGAAAGACAATTTGCTTGGCAGCCTGTATGCCTCCGTCAATATACGCGGCACCGATAATTGCTTCTACGACGTCACTAATTACTGCATCGGATTCCTCGATCGGTCGATCTGTAACCGACTGTGACTTAATAAATTCAGGCAATCCGGTATTTTTTCCAATCGAGGCGAGCGTGTGCTTGTTTACCAGTGCCGAACGCTTTTTCGTTAATGCCCCTTCCGGGCTACCGGTGAAAGCCCGGAAAAGATAGTCAGAGATGATTAATTCAAGGACGGCATCTCCAAGGAATTCCAATCGTTCGTACGTATGCAGGCGATTTGATTGTTCTCCCGGCAGGGAGGGATGTGTTAATGCTTGTGAGAGCAGTTTCGGATTGGAAAAACGATAGGAGAGACGTTTTGAGACCACTGCAAGATCTTCATCCTGCAGAATAGGTCTCGGAAAAATTTTGGAAAGGAGTTCTCGAAATACACCCATTACAATATTCGGGTGGATTACACTCCGGCTACCAGAATGACGGCATTGTGGCCGCCGAAGCCAAAAGTGTTACTCATGGCAATCTTCACAGGAATCTCGCTCGGAGCATTCGGCGAGTAATTGAGATCGCATTCCGGATCCGGGGTATTGTAATTAATAGTCGGCGGGACCACGTTATCCCGAATAGCAAATACACAGGCGAGTAATTCAACTCCTCCGGCAGCGCCCAATAAATGTCCCGTCATGGATTTGGTGGAACTGACAACCAATCCATTTTTGGCATACTCACCAAACACCGTCTTAATTGCGGATGTTTCCGTGGCATCGTTTAAGGGGGTAGAGGTACCATGAGCGTTGATATACTGTACCTTGTCAGGCGTCAGTCGTGCCTCATCGAGGGCCTGCTGCATCGCCCGTGCAGCGCCATCCCCCTCAGGGGCCGGCATGGTGATATGGTGGGCATCGGCGGTGAATCCGTTGCCTAGTATTTCGGCATAGATGTTCGCCCCTCTGGATTTGGCTGCTTCGTATTCTTCCAATATGACGATTCCGGCGCCCTCACCGATGACGAATCCGTTGCGATCCGCGTCGAACGGACGCGAGGCTTCTGTAGGGTCCCCCTCATATTTGGCCAGTGCTTTCATATTGGTAAAGCCGCCGACTGCCATCGGAGAAATTGTCGCCTCAGAGCCCCCGGCGACCATGATATCCGCATCTCCGTACTGAATGTGCTTTACTGCATTACCGATGGCATGGGATGCCGTTGCACAGGCCGAGGTCACGGAATAGTTCGGTCCCTTCAGGTTATAATGCATCGAAATATGCCCTGCAGCAATATCCGAAATCATCATTGGGACAAAAAACGGACTTATCCGGCGGTTCCCCTTTTCGAAATAGGTCCGGCACTGGTCCTCAAACGTGTGAATCCCGCCAATACCCGAACCGACGACTACCCCCGCGCGATTATGATCGATGGCCTCCAAATCCAGGCCGGAGTCCTCCATAGCCTGGATTGCTGCGACCATCGCATAAATACTATACAGATCCATCCGGCGAATTTCCCGGGAGTCCAGATACTGTTCCGTATCCAGATCGCGGACTTCGCCGGCAAAATCGACTTTAAAATCGGTGGTGTCAAAATGGGTAATTGAGCCCACCCCGCTGTGACCTGCTAGCAGATTTTGCCAGTAAATGTCCGGAGTATTCCCGCATGGATTAACCGTACCTAATCCAGTGACTACGACTCGCCTTTTCATAGGATCCCGTGGTGTTTTTTTTCAGTACTAATCGGCTTTTTCGTCGATATACTCAACGACAGAGCCAACCGTCGTGAGTTTTTCGGCTTCTTCATCCGGAATTTCGAGGTTGAATTCTTCTTCCATCTGCATGATTAGCTCGACAGTATCCAAAGAATCCGCCCCCAGATCATCAATAAATGATGCTTCTTTGGTAATTTTGCCTTCTTCGATACCCAGCTTGTCCTGGATAATTTCCTTTACAGTGTCAAACGTATCCATCTTCTGGTGCCTCCTTCGTTTTTGATTAACTCATAACCATTCCGCCGTCGACCCGGAATACCTGTCCAGTAATATACTGGGCGAGGTCTGATGCCAGAAAGAGTGCCATCCCGGCGACATCCTCCGGAGATCCAATCCGGCCTAATGGAATGCGTGCAGTGAGCTCCTCTTTTTGTTTGTCGTTTAATTTCTCTGTCATCTCGGTCTCAATATATCCCGGTGCGATGGCATTCACACGAATACCACGGGATGAAAGTTCTTGTGCAGTCGATTTTGTCAGACCGAGAATGCCTGCCTTGGATGCCGCATAGTTGGTTTGGCCGGGATTGCCCGCAATACCTACCACAGAGGAGATATTAATAATACATCCCGATTTTTGGCGCAGCATCTGGCGGCTGGCAAATTTAGTACATAAAAATGTACCTTTCAAATTGGTATTCAGAACCGTATCCCAATCAGATTCACTTAAGCGGAGCATCAGGTTATCCCTGGTAATCCCGGCATTATTGATGAGAATATCTAGTGAACCGAATTGATTGATTGTCTTGGTAATGAGATCTTCAACACTCTGTGCATCACTGACATCACAGGGAATTGGATGCACTTGTCCGTGATCTGAAAGTGCCTCCGCCGCTTCAGCGAGCGTATCTTCTGAGCGGCTCGATATTATGACATTTGCGCCCTGTTCGGCAAACAATTGGGCGATGGTGAACCCAATCCCACGGGACGCACCGGTGACTACTACCGTTTTGTTACTCATGTCAATCATAACATTATTCCTTAAACCTGATAATATCGCGATAGGAGGAAATACTCTCGTTGTGCATTTCCTTGTTAATGCGGTGCATTAAACCGGTTAAAACTGTTCCCGGACCGACTTCACGGAAGGTATCGGCACCATCTTTTATCATGTTTTCGATCGTTTGCATCCAGAGAACCGGATGATCGATTTGCTTAACCAGAGCCGATTTTAGATCCTCGGCCTGTTGCACCGGTTTCCCCGAAATATTCACATAGACTGGGATCTCCGCATCCTGGAAGTTCACATCTTCGAGAGCCTCTTCCATGGCAACTTTTGCCAAACTCATTAACGGGGAGTGAAATGCTCCGCCCACCACCAATTCTATAGCCCGGCGCGCCCCAAGATCTTTTGCCTGTTGCATCGCTTCCCGGACTGCTTCCACCTCGCCACTGATGGCAACCTGTCCCGGAGAATTATAATTGGCCGGTTGCACAATCCCCTGTGAGTGCGCAGCCGTGCATGCTTCGGCAACTTTTGATTGCTCAAGTCCAATAATAGCAGCCATCGTGCCCGGGCGCCGTTCGCAGGCCTCCTGCATTGCCTGGCTTCGGACTTTCACAAGTTGAAGTCCCTGCTCGAAATCAATGGCACCAGACGCAACCAATGCTGAATATTCACCTAAACTATGACCACCGACCATTGAGACCGTGGCGTTTTCCTGTTTTAACAGTTCATACAAAATAACGCTCAATGTAAATATGGCCGGCTGTGTTACATGTGTCTCTGTTAACTTCTCCAATGGACCTTCGAACGAAATCTTTGAAATCGGAAGACCAAGGATTTCGTCTGCTTTGGTATAATATTTTTTTGCCAGATCAAAGCTTTCATAGACATCTTTGCCCATGCCGACATTCTGAGATGCCTGTCCGGGGAATATGAATGCTGTTTTACTCACAAATCACCTCGTTAATTATTGACCCCATCTCAATAAGGTGGCTCCCCAGGTAAAACCTGCCCCGAATGTAGCAAACACGATGGTGTCGCCGTTTTGAATTTGTCCGGATTTAACGATCTCATGAAGGCCGAGCGGAATGGTCGCAGCGGTTGTATTGGCATATTTATCGATATTGATTACCACTTTTTCCGGGGCGATCTTCATCTTTTTTGCTGCAGCATCGATGATGCGTTTGTTCGCCTGGTGGGGAATGAAGTAGTCCACGTCGTCGCCTGTCAAATTATTTCGTTCCAGCACCTCGACAGCGACGCTCGCCATCCCGTTCACCGCATATTTGAAGACAGTTCGTCCATCCTGGTACAGGTAATGCATATTGTTCTCGACTGTTTCGTGGGTTGCGGGATTCAGGCTGCCGCCTGCCGGCATATTCAGGTATTCAGCACCGGAACCGTCGCAGTACATAATACTATCCAGAATTCCGTATTCGGGGTTTTCCGTCGGTTCGACCAACACGGCTCCGGCACCATCACCAAACAGGATGCATGTGTTGCGGTCCTCATAGTCGGTAATGGAGGACATAGTATCTGCACCGACAACTAATATACGTTTGGATCTCCCGCCCAGGATAAACTGGGTAGCTGTCTCCAGTCCAAAGACAAATCCGGAGCAGGCTGCCGATAAATCAAAGCCCCATGCGTTGGTTGCTCCGATTTGATCCTGTATCAGGCAGGCAGTGGAAGGGAAAAACATATCCGGAGTGACCGTCGAAACAATGATTGTATCAATCGTCGCGGGATCGATGTCATATTCAGTCAGCATCTTTTTAATAGCATTCACGGACATATGGGATGTAGCCACACCATTTTCGACTATACGACGTTCCTGAATACCCGTTCGTGTCCGAATCCATTCATCATTTGTATCTACCATCTTCTCGAGGTCCTTGTTTGTCAGGATCTTCTCAGGGACGTACGTACCTATTGCAGTAATTGTTGCGTTCAAAGCCATAATTATCCTTGTGGGATTAGCGGATCATCCACCTGAGGCATACTTGGGGCTGTAACCCTATGTGCTTCAAGCTCTGATTTTATTGTCTTGTTAATACGTTTTTTCACCATAGTATGGGCAACACCAATGGCATTTTTCATTGCTTTGGGCGTTGAACTTCCATGACTGATTATTGACACGCCATTGATGCCCAGCAGCGGAACACCACCGTGTTCTTCGTAGCTGAATTGTGAGGCAATGGACTGCATAACCGGTTTCATCAGGAATGCACCAAGTTTTGCGAAGGGTTTGTTGTCGAGTTCTGTCCGGACCATTTTCATAACCGAATCGAAAATGCTTTCCCCGAATTTTAACAGGACATTCCCGATAAACCCATCACACACAACAACATCAACCTTACCTGCAAGAATGTCCCGGCCTTCAATGTTACCCACAAAATTATCCAATTCCTGTTCCAACATACCATATGCGTCGATGAGGACGTCAGTGCCTTTGGTTCGTTCTTCACCAATATTGAGCAAACCAACTTTGGGCTTTCGGATATTAAACAAATTTCGCGAATAAATGGAACCCATAATACCGAATTGTAACAGATTGAGGGGTTTTGCCTCCGGATTTGCCCCGACGTCAAAGACGACGCACCCGCCCTTTGCCGTGGGAAAAAAACTGCCGATAGTGGGGCGGTTAACCCCTTCGATACGACCCAGCGACAAGAGCGAAGAGGTTAAGACAGCCCCGGTGTTCCCGGCACTAACAAACGCATCGGCCTCGTTTGATTGTAAAAGATTAATGCCTACAGCAATGGAAGAATTCGGTTTATGCTTGATTGCTTTGGTTGGCGATTCTTTCATCGATACGACTTGTTCTGCATGTTGTATTTGTAGTTTGGCTGGAAGAGGAGGAGTGGAGCTCAATTCTTCCCGGATAGTATCTTCCCGTCCAACAAGTACAATTTCAAGATCCGGATATCGACTGTCATCTAATGCAAGCAGTGAACCGGAAACAGTCGCAGAGGGAGCATGATCTCCTCCCATGGCATCCACGACGATCCGCATAAAGGTCTTCGGCCTATTGTATTATTGGTATTCTTTCGGAATGTAAACAGGACGCCCTTTGTAGTACCCGCAGTTCGGGCACGCCCGGTGCGGTAGTTTCGGCTGGTGACACTGTTTACACTCAATTACATTGGGCGCGGAAAGCTTCCAGTGAGTCCGACGTTTATTCCGACGTTGTTTTGATGTTTTTCTTTTAGGTAAGGCCACGAGTGTTCCCCTTATTCTTCAAAATTAAGTTCTTTCAGTTTCTCCCAACGCGGATCAACAGTCTCCTTCTCGCAATCACAGCTGGATTGGTTTAAGTTGGTTCCGCATTGCGCACATAATCCCTGACAATTTTCCCGACAGAGTATTTTAACAGGAAAATCAAGAATAATAGCATCCTGTAAAAAATCGGTCAGGTCGATTTCCTGGACATCTGGCGGTACCTTGATGATGTCATCTTCCGGTGTGAATTCGTCGCTTTCGTCAAGCACGATTAGTACGTCCAGCTGAACATCCAGGTCGTAATCAAATTGCATCAAACAACGATGGCACTCCGTTTGAGCAAGCCCGGTCAATGTACCAGTCAAAAAGTATCCGTGATCTGCATCGATCAGTCGAAACTGAATATCCATATTCGGCACCGGAAAATCAATCTTGGTAAACCCCAAATCATCGGCAGAGCCGACGAAATGGAATTCCATATCCCCATCATGCTGCAGTTGTTGTATAGGTATTTTGATCATGAATTTTGAATTTAATAGAGGGGTATAAGTGAGTCAAGCCGAAATCAATATCCGATTCCGGCTTGACTCTGAAAAATAATCTACTGGAATGGACTAGATTGGCTGTTCTTCGTCGTCTTCAAATTCTGAACCTTCCGGGGGTTCATCACCGGAATCTTCCTCGGTTTCTGGATCGGGTATATCCCCAACAATATCTTCATCATCGTCGAGGTCTAAATCGAGATCAGCATCGGCGTCGAACTCCTCATCCTCTGCCTCCTCGGCTAACTCATCCTCATCTTTGCGTTCCAGAAGATTCTCATCATCTTTCTTTTTACGCAAGATAAGGTAAATCATCGTCTGCCCGACACTATCCAAAGCACAGGTATAGGAGACGATGACTGCCATAATGACGAAGAATGCCACGGACAGAATACCGGCTCCGATAGCTTCGGTCACATTGGTTTCCATTCCTCCCATTGAGATATATCCGGACTGGATGAACGGAGAGGACAGCAGATTTAAGAATTGATGGTATACAGTCGAGTCTCCGCCGAGATAATAGAGCGCCGATTCCATGATACGGAATAACTTATCGCCCATAAGCCAATTCATGCCGAACACAAAAGAAATAAACCAGACACCTGCTGCCATGACGATACCAAAGATATATGAGGCAACAGTGGTCAAAAATCCCCAGATACCTTCATACACAACCAGGCGCCAGGGCTGTGCCCACAGGAGTGAATAGCTCTGGAAAACGGCTTCCAGCGTGTCTTCTTCTGAAGTACCCACTATCGCCGGTGTGAATGTGATGACAATTACAAAGACAATTGCGGAGTAGAGCACAAATATCGCAACCGGAAAATAGAGCAGATACGGCAATGAAAAAAGGAATTCGCCAGCATATGGAATTTTCCCGAGCAGCGCGGCGATAACGGCCATGACCAGGAAAAAGAGGATAATACCAACGATCGATACCGGAGCAAAAATGAGAGGATGCCAGTGTTTCTTAACAAATCGCCAGCCATCGCCACTCGAATAGAAAAAATCGCCCTTGAATTCCTTGTAGGTTATTCTCGCAACTGCCAGGTTGGCAAAATAATAGGCAAGCACCCAGACCAGTCCGCCAATCAGGTAGAATATCCATCCGAGTGTATTCAGACCAATATCATAGGGAAAGGGGAAAAAATGGTATTCTCCAAATGCGGCACCGAATGAGATGCCACTGGACAAGATGCCGATGTAAGCGAAAATGATAAAGCCAATATATCCAATGACATTGGCAACAAAATGTGTCCAGATTTTCTTTCCACTCAGCGCTACGCGCGGAATTCGAAACACATCCCGAAAGTCAAAATAGAGGTCCTGTTTCATACTGATAATCCTCCTTTTATGTCGAACGTCATTAGAAGTAAGCGTATGTGTGTTGTCAAACCGCGTTTAGGTATCTTTGCGTTGAAAATCCACCCAAATGCTGCTGTTCGGCAATGACGGTTCATCAATAAGCTTATCACGTAATACCCTGGCCGCCTCATACGAGGTAAACGAGCCAACACGTATGCGGTACCAGATTTCTCCGTTATCCGGGAATTTTGCACGTTGAATATAGGCATCATAGCCCAACTTTTTCACATGATTGGCAACCGTTTCGGCCTTGCTAAACGTTTTCCAGGCAGAGATTTGCACGGTATAACGGCCTGGCACCCGGGGGATCAGATCAGCACGATCTGTTCCGGACGATTTTGTGACTCGCTCCCGTGTTTTCTTGGGCTGGATCTTCGGTTTCGGGGGTGGTTTTGGTGTAGTCTCCCTGGCCTTTTCGACCTTGGTTGTTTCTGGTTGCTGGGTGGTCACGGTGGTATCTTCCGACTCCTTCTGCACCACCTTTTTTTGCTTGGTGGAAACCTGTACAACAAAGGGCTGGATCGCAATGACTTTACCATTTTGATCCTGAACTGAATATGAAACCCGGTAGGTTCCGGAATCCGGTGGAATGAAGCTCACTTGGGGGCTGGTATTCAGGGGTTGAAAGTCATATTGACTCAGGGAGACGTTGGCCGGCAATTCGACAAAGGACCACTCGATCATCGATTCAGCCCGGGCATCTTCAGCCTGAACTTCCAGGTTCACCGGTTGATTCATAGTGCCTGTTTTAATTATTGGTTCCCGTTCCTTGGAACCACACCCAAGTAAAAACAACACAGCAAAACCGATTAAAAAATATTTAAACCTGCGCATGGTGGCCCCCATATTATTAGGTAATAACGGTTCACTACTTCGGACAATTATGATATAATATCCCGTGAACTGAAGAAAAATGCAATCTCTTTTTGAGCATTCTCAGGGCTGTCTGATCCGTGTATAGCATTGTTTTGCAGGGATTCAGCATACAGCTTTCGTACCGTCCCTTCGGCTGCGTCTTCGGGATTTGTCGCCCCAATGACTTCCCTGAAATATGCGACGGCGTCTTTATGTTCCAGGACCATCGGCAGGCACGGTCCCGAGGTCATAAACTCAACCAAATCATCATAGAACGGACGCTCTTTGTGCACCGCATAAAAGGCACGGGCATCCGCCGTGGAGAGTTTTGTCAGTTCGGCTGCTACTATTCGCAACCCCTTTTCGAGCAAGTGGTTGATAATTTTCCCCTGAAAATTATTCCGTATTGCATCAGGTTTGATAATCGCTAATGTACGTTGCATTGTTCGATAATTCCTTTCGTTTCTTCGTAGAAAATTACCCTATCTTATGTCATAGACAGGGCAATTTGTTTTAGGTAATTAAACTTTTGTAAAATATCCGGTTACAGCACTGCGTCCACATGTTCGCCGATAGTGGCAGGACTGTCACAAACGGTAATACCTGCCGCACGAAGAGCCTTCATCTTATCTTCGGCTGTGCCTTGTCCGCCTGAAATAATCGCACCGGCGTGTCCCATCCGTTTTCCCGGCGGTGCTGTCTGGCCGGCGATAAAGGATACAATCGGCTTCTCAAAGTTGGTGTCGGTTACCCACTGCGCGGCATCTTCTTCCGCCGAGCCACCAATTTCCCCAATGAGAACCACTGCGTCCGTCTCATCATCCTGGCCAAACAATTCCAGCAGGTCAATAAAGGTCGAGCCGATAATCGGATCGCCGCCAATTCCGATGGCAGTTGACTGACCATAGCCAAAATTGGTCAATTGGTGGACAGCTTCATAGGTAAGCGTCCCGCTGCGGGAAATAATACCAACTCGCCCCGGTTTATGGATGAAACCCGGCATAATCCCGATCTTGGCCGCACCCGGGGTAATCACGCCCGGGCAGTTCGGCCCCACTAACCGGGTTGATTTATCTTCGAGGTACCGCCGGACCGTCACCATATCTTTCACCGGGATACCTTCGGTGATGCAAACAACCAAATCAAGTTTGGCTTCCGTGGCTTCCATGATGGCATCGGCGGCAAAGGGTGGGGGGACGAAAATAACAGAAGTATTGGCATCGTGTTTTTCTTTGGCTTCGCGCACGGAATTGTATACGGGCACGCCTTCCTGTACCTGACCGCCTTTGCCGGGAGTAACACCAGCAACAACATTTGTGCCGTATTCCTGCATCTGAGAGGTATGGAATGCGCCCTCGCTTCCGGTAATTCCCTGTACGATTAATCGTGTGTCATTATTCACTAAAATACTCATGTGTTGCTCCTTCTGAATTTATGCTGCCACTGCGACTGATTTTTCCGCTGCTTCCTTGAGGTTTTTAGCCACAGAAAATTCCAGGGATGAGTTTTCCAGGATTTCTGCGGCTTCTTCCGCGTTGGTGCCTTCCAGGCGGACTACCACCGGAACATCCAGATCAAGATCACTCAGGGCATCGATAATTCCCTGAGCTACCCGGTCGCAGCGCACTATCCCTCCGAAGATGTTAATCAGTACCGCCTTGACATTTTGATCCTGTAAAATAATTTTGAAGCCCTGTTTTACCGTTTCAGCCGAGGCTGAGCCTCCCACATCCAGGAAGTTTGCAGGCTCACCCCCTGAAAGTTTAATGATATCCATGGTGGACATGGCTAATCCTGCACCATTCACCATACAACCCACCTTACCGTCGAGTTTAATATAGTTGAGTTCGTATTTGGAAGCCTCCACTTCCGAGGCCGCTTCCTCACTCAAGTCACGATATTTTTGGATGTCTTTGTGACGGTATAATGCGTTATCATCAAAATTGATTTTGGCATCCAGTGCGAGTACTTTCCCCTGTCCGGTCACAACCAGCGGATTGATCTCAGCCAGCGAGGCATCGGTTTCTTGGTAGGCTTTGTACAGTGCAAGGAAAAATTTAACAGCTGATTTCACCTGAGAGCCTTGGAGTCCTAAACCATAGGCTAAACGTGTCGCCTGAAAGGGACGGAAACCGACCGCCGGATCAATCCATTCCTTTAATATCTTTTCCGGAGTTTCGGCAGCCACTTTTTCAATCTCTACGCCGCCCTCGGTGGATACCATAAATGCATTACGGCCGACTGCCCGGTCCAGCACGATGCCGGCATACAGTTCACGGTCAATATCGATACCCTGTTCAATCAGTACCTGATTGACCTTTTTGCCTTCCGGACCAGTCTGGTGTGTCACCAGGTTCATCCCGATAATCTCATCGGCGAGTGACCTGGCCTCTGCGACGTTATTTGCGATTTTAACGCCGCCACCTTTCCCGCGTCCGCCGGCATGGATTTGCGCCTTTACTACCACGATTCCGCCCCCGAGATCATTCGCGATGCCCTCGGCTTCATCCGCAGAATAGGCTACCTGTCCATCCGGTACCGGTACTCCGTATTTCCGCAATAATTCCTTCGCCTGATATTCATGAATTTTCATTAGTTACTCCCGATTCTGTTTTTCTCCATTGTTCCAAATTTACACAATCCCGCCAAGTAAATTAACGGAAAATCACGGGGTAATATGCGTACCCCGTTCCCCGGTTAATGAATTTGTCAGGTGTTCTATCGATGTGATGGTGACCTTCTCTCCACCGTTTTTGAGGAAATTGATTGCCGCTTCGACTTTCGGCCCCATCGACCCGGCGGCGAATTGCCCGTCAGCATGCAGTGACTCCAATTCACTCACCGTTATCTGTTCCACTTTTTCCTGCGTTGGCTTTTTAAAGTCGACATAAACTTCGGGAACATCTGTTACGATAAATAATTCGCTGGCTTCGATGTTTTGCCCAAGGATATCTGCCGCGCGGTCTTTATCAATAACGGCATCCACACCCTCGTAATTGCCGTTTTCATCGATATATACCGGAATACCACCGCCACCGGCGGTAATGACAATGGTTCCGTGGTCCACTAACTGTTTAATCGGCTGCCAGTTAATAATTTTCCGGGGATGAGGCGAGGCGACCACCCGGCGCCATCCATCCCTGGCCGCATCGTATTTTACCGTCCAGCCGCTTTCTTTTGCTAAGCGTTTGGCTTCGACTTCGTCATAAAACTGCCCGATGAATTTCGTCGGATCCTGAATAGAGGGATCGTCTTTGTCGACGATAACCTGGGTTACGAGCGTGACAACATCGCGGTGAATATTACTCTGGCGTAACCGGTTTTGCAGGGATTGCTCGATCATATACCCCATGCCGCCCTCGGTGTCCGCAACGCAGATGCCCAGAGGGAGAATCGGGGCTTCCCCACGGGCAAGTTCGACCCGCAGGAGGGCATTACCCACCTGCGGACCGTTCCCATGCGTTATTGCCAGATTGTATCCCTGTTCAACCAGGTACTGGACCGCGGCCAAACTTTCCCGGGTATGCCGAAACTGATTCGCGATCGTATCAGCTTCGGTTTTCGGACTGATTGCATTGCCGCCCAGCGCGATGACTGCTGTCTGTGTGTCAGTCATTTACATTACCGGTTCCAGGATTTCGTTCAGGTCCGGTTTCCCGATTTCCTGCAGATCATAGGTGACCCGGACTGACGGCTTCTCTATGGAAATGATCCGCCGGAGATCGATCGGCGTCCCGATAACCACTACATCGCAGTCGGTAGTATTAATCGTTGCTTCGAGATCCTTCATTTGCTGCTCACCATATCCCATGGCCGGAAGCAGCGTACCGATTTCCGTATATTTTTCAAAGGTCTCTGTGATTTTGCCGGTGGTATAGGGACGCGGGTCAACCAGTTCGGATGCACCGAATTTCTCCGCCGCAACCACGCCGGCCCCGTATTTCATTTCACCATGCGTTAATGTCGGTCCATCTTCGACCACGAGAGCCCGTTTGCCGGTGATGAGCGACGGATTTTCTACGGTGATGGGGGAAGCGCCGTCTATGACTTTTGCCTTCGGATTCTTTGCCCGAATGGCAGTTCGCACGGCGTCCACATTACTATTATCTGCAGTATCAATTTTATTTATCACCACGGCATCTGCCAGCAGGAGATTGGTTTCACCGGGGTAATAGGTTGTTTCGTGCCCGGCACGATGTGGATCGGCGACGGTGATCATGATATCGGGTTTATAAAAGGGCATGTCATTATTCCCACCATCCCAGAGAATAATGTCAGCTTCTTTTTCGGCTTCCCGGAGGATCGCTTCATAATCCACACCGGCATATACGATGGTGCCGCGGTTAATATGCGGTTCGTATTCTTCCATCTCTTCAATAGTACAGTCGTGTTTCTCCAGATCGTCCAGGGTTTCGAAACGCTGCACTTTCTGTTTGGTGAGATCCCCGTAGGGCATGGGATGCCGGATTGCCACCACCTGTTTGCCGGCTTCGGTTAGTATCTCCGCAACACGACGGGTTGTCTGGCTTTTCCCGCATCCAGTGCGCACGGCACAAACCGCCACCACCGGTTTATCGCTTTTGAGCATCGTGCGTTTCGCACCCATCACTTTAAAGTCAGCTCCCAGTTGCGTGACTTTTGACCCAATATGCATCACATATTCATGCGGAACGTCACTATAGGAAAACACGACTTCGTCCACATCATACTCTTCAATTAAATTTGCCAGGTTTTCTTCCGGCTCGATAGGTATTCCGCCGGGATACATATCGCCTGCCAGTTCCGCCGGATACTTTCTGCCTTCGATATCCGGGATCTGGGTGGCGGTAAAAGCTATGACGTTATAGTCATCGTTGGAACGGTAAAATGTATTAAAATTGTGAAAATCGCGGCCAGCTGCGCCCATAATAATAACATTCGTTTTACTCATCGGGAAATCTCCACGTTGTTTAATGTGTTAAGGATTACGATAGATGTAAGAGAAGGGGGGAGCCGGACTAGCAGAATCCGAACCAGTGTCTCCACAGAATAATCTCACGAAATTGGCTGTGCATGGGTTATCCGACTCCCCGGAATGCTGTTACACTACAACCGTTGAGTGATCGATTTCGCCTGGAGGAAGAACAGCAGGTAGTCTTTTCCGCCGGCCTTGGTATCAGTCCCGGAAAGATTAAATCCACCAAACGGCTGGGTTCCAACAATCGAACCGGTGATTTTCCGGTTGAAGTAGAGATTCCCAACGTGGAACTCTTTCTTGGCCCGTTCGATCTTTAACTGGTCGCGGGTGAAGACGCCACCGGTTAAACCGTAGTCCGTATCGTTCGCGATCTCCAGGGCGTGATCATAGTCCCTGGCTTTAATAATAGACAAGACCGGACCAAAGATCTCTTCCTGCTCCAGCCGATCGCCGGGTTGTATATCAGCGATTATAGTGGGCTCAATGAAGAAACCGTCTTTGTTTACCTGTTCGCCGCCGAGCACTAGTGTACCTTCTTTTTTACCGATGGTGATGTATTCGAGAATCTTTTCCTGTGCGGCAGCATTGATCACCGGTCCCATCCAGTTTTGCTGGTCAGCCACTGGTCCGACGGTAATGTCCTTTGCCCGTTCCACCACTTTATCTACCATTTCGTCATAGACTGGCTCCTCGACAATCAGCCGGGAACACGCAGAGCACTTTTGTCCCTGGAAGCCATATGCGCCAACGACAGCCGCTTCAGCCGCAGCAGTCAGGTCCGCATCCTCAAGAACAACCTGAGCGTCCTTGCCACCCATCTCGGCGATAACCCGCTTAATCCACTTTTGTCCCGGTTGGAGTTTGGCGGCCAGTTCATTAATATGCAGGCCGACTTCTTTTGAACCGGTAAAGGCGATAAACCGGATTTTGGGGTGACCAACCAGCGAATCACCAATACTTCCGCCACCCCCGGTGATGAAATTCAATACGCCGTCCGGCAGCCCCACTTCCTTCAATATTTTATAGTATTGGTAAGCCATCGCCGGAGAATCACTGGAGGGCTTTAAAACGATTGTGTTGCCAGATACCATTGCTGCTCCGGACATCCCGGACATAATCGCAAGCGGGAAGTTCCACGGTGGAATGATTGCTCCTGTTCCCAGCGGAATATATATCATCTCGTTATTCTCGCGCGGCCAGGATTGTTTGACATCTGACATATTCGCGTAGCGCAATGTTTCTCTGGCATAAAATTCCTGGAAATCGATGGCTTCGGCGACATCGCCGTCTGCTTCAGCCCAACTTTTTCCCTCCTCCAGTATTTGCCACGCAGCGAGTTCGAACCGGCGATCCTGCATGAGGGCTGCCGCGCGGAGGAATATGGCGGCACGTGCTTCGGCTGAGACGTTTTTCCAGGATTCAAAAGTCTCATTTCCGGCTTTCACTGCAGCATCCACATGGTCCGGTGTTGCCTTCTGAAATGATCCGATCACCTGATCTTTCTGTGAAGGATTGATGGAGTCAAAGGTCTCATCGGCGAAGACTTCTTCGCCGTTGATGATCAATGGGTAGGTTTGACCCAGTTCAGATTGGACCTTCTCCAGCGCATTCTTCATCTTTTGCACATTTTCAGGCTGTGAGAAGTCGATAGTCCCTGCATGTGAATACGGTTCGTACATTGTCGCCTCCATTTACTCTTGAATTATTGATACCGGATAAAATAAAAAAACCCTCCGGCAAACCGGGAGGGTTGAGTTCTGAGTAGGGTATTTTCGTCGGGTAGAAAGATAGTAATCATGAATTGCGTTCTACAATCCGCAGCGTAACTTGTTTTAAAATAGCACAAAAAATTAGTTTTACCCCGGGCAAAAATCAAGGGAATTTCAGCCGGGTATCCCATGGAAAAACAAGGTGCAGGCTAATCTGAATTTTTCTCATCTGACTGTTCTGATGAGTCCTGACTCTCTTTCTTTTCAAGATCAATGGTTTGCACTTCTTCACTTTCTGTCTCTGTGGTAACCTCTTCCTGGGTTTTACCAAAGCAGACCAGCTGGACCCCGTCCGGTACATTCATATTGGGGGTCACAAGTTCCAACCGGTCATTTTTTACATAGAAAAGCGGGATAAAGTTTTCATCGTCCACTTGCCCTTCCTGCTGGACGATTTCGTGGTCGGTGGTTTTGGAATAAAACTGCCAGCCCTGTCGCAGCTGATTTTGCAGGCTGCCATAGGTTAATTCTTCATTAAAGAGAAGGATACCCTCATCACGTAACATTTTTTCATCGGACTGGTCTTCCCGGTCTTCCTGCAGCCGGATCCGGAAGACATGTTCTGTTCCGAGCACTTTCGCTCCCTGCTGGCATGCCAGAATATTGACCTCGGTATTCGGCGTTATGGCGATAAGGTTGCCAATACCATCCAGTGATATTTCCTCAAGGGTGTCCGGTGCAATGGCATCATCGTGAATTGCCTCAAGTCCCTCACGTTTGGCCGTCCGGCAGTTATTCCGGTTGATATCCATCATGAGGACCTTGAATCCAACCGCTTTAATAGCTTTGGCGAGCTGTCGGGCCGGAGCACTCGCTCCGACAAACAAAAACCCCCGTGGCTCCGGCTGAACCACATCAAGAATGCGGCCAATCCACTTCGCTGTACCGCCCTGGATGAAAACGGTGCCGCCGATAACTAAAAATGTAAGCGTCTCTAAGTACGGGGCCTGGTCTGCAAATTCCGGAATCTGTGACAAGGTAGTGGTAAAAAGAGAAGCCACAGCAGCCGCAACAATGCCGCGGGGGGCGATCCACGAAAGGAATAGCTTCTCATTATTTTTCAGATCTGAATTCAGGGAAGAGGCAAATACATTTAACGGCCTGATAACGAAGATTACTACTACCAATAATAAGATACCACGCCAACCCAGATCCACAATGCTCTGCAGGTCAAGCTTTGCTGCGAGCAGAATAAATAATATTGAGACCATCAGCGTAGTGAGCTGCCCTTTGAAAGACTCAATCTCGTCGATACCCAATGGCTTCAGGATGCCCAGCAGTAACCCCATCACTGTCACCGCCAATACGCCGGTTTCATGCTGGACCCAGTCGGACAGTGCATAAATCACAATCACGACTGAGAGCACAAACAGGTTCCGCAGGTCCCAGGTGATAAGTTTTCGCTGGTTGAGCAAATAGTTCATCAGGAGGCCGCCGGCAATCCCAATGGAAAAGCCGATGGCAATACTTCGGATAAATTCCCTGACCAGGAATCCGCCGGACGAGGAAGTCTCAATGAAGGTCAGCGTCACTACAGCCAGCAAGGCGCCAATGGGATCAATTAGAATCCCTTCCCACGTTAAAATCGTAGAGATCTTCTGCGTGGTTTTGACATTCTTCAAGAGCGGCATGATAACTGTGGGACCGGTTACGGTAATCAATGCTCCGAATAGCACGGCAATACGCAATCCGGAAGGAGTCCGCAGCTCAGGAAATAGAAAGTATGCTCCGGCAGCTCCAAGAACCCAAGTAATTAGCACCCCTATGGTAATCAGGTTCCGGATCGTTTTGGGCGCCTCACGATAATTGACCCGTCGCAACGATAAACCACCCTCGAACAGGATAATTGCGACGCCAATATGTACGATAGTCTGTAAGCCATCTCCCAGGAGATCGACCCGTAAAAGTTCAAACTGCCCCAACAGGGCACCGATAACCAATAACGGTACGATAGCAGGAAATTTAAACTTGTTAGCTACTAATTGGGAGGCTACTCCGGCGAAAATGATGATTGCAACGTTTATTAGCGCTTGATCCATATCAGCAAAGATACCAGCAATTTGAAACTTTTCCAACCCCCATTCCTCCGGCATGTGCCTAAATTTGCATGTTACCGGGGAACTGAATATATTAGCGGCTTTTAAAATGGAAACTAACCTGGAGAGGCCGGGGATCATCGCTTTTCTGGCATTCTGGAAACGATAGAGTGGACTCCTATGGCGGCAAAAAAATCACTGAAAAAAAATTTAACGCTTTTTGATGTATTCGCAATTAGCACCGGTGCCATGTTTAGCTCGGGATTTTTTCTCCTCCCCGGATTAGCAACGGCCCAATCAGGCCCAGCGGCAATTCTGGCATATTTAATAGCGGGGCTATTGATATTGCCGGCAATGTTCAGTAAAGCAGAACTGGCCACAGCCATGCCCCGGGCCGGAGGGACCTATTATTTTCTTGATCGCAGTCTTGGGCCCCTGGTTGGAACCATTGGTGGACTGGGAACCTGGCTGGCACTCGTTTTTAAAAGTGCATTTGCGCTTATTGGTATGGGCGCCTATTTAGTGCTGTTTGTCGAACTTCCCATGAAGCCCGTAGCTATTGGTTTAACGGTTGCTTTTACACTCCTGAATATCTTTGGCGCAAAAGAGTCCAGCGGTTTGCAGCGGATTCTGGTGGTTACGCTGATTGGCGTGTTAACCTTCTTTATCATCGCCGGATTAATCAAGGTGAATTTTCTGGGATGGAGCACTATTAAAACTAACCAGTTACAACCGTTTATGCCGTTCGGTGCGGAATCTATTCTGACGACAGTCGGGTTAGTATTTGTCTCATATGCCGGGCTCACAAAAGTTGCCAGCGTTGCGGAAGAGGTGCAGAATCCTGATCGGAATATACCGTTGGGAATGTTTTTATCGCTTTTGACGGCAACCGTGATCTATGTCGTGGGAGTTTTTATTATGGTATCCGTTCTGGACCCGGTACAACTCCGATCGGACTTAACCCCGGTAGCAACGGCAGCATCGGAAATATTGGGCTGGATGCCGTATAACTTCGGCATAGTGATTATTGTCGTAGCAGCGATTGCCGCGTTCGCCTCCACTGGTAACGCCGGAATTATGTCGGCCTCCAGATATCCGCTCGCAATGGCTCGCGATCGCCTGATTTCTTCAACTTTTTCATCTATCGGCCGGTTTGGAACGCCGGTATCCGGTATCTTGGTTTCATCCGGCTTCATGATTCTCTCTATCCTGATATTTTCAGAACAAGGTGTCGCCAAACTTGCCAGCGCCTTTCAACTCTTAGTATTCGGCTTCATAAATCTGTCGGTAATCATAATGCGTGAGAGCAAGATCGAATCCTATGTCCCAGGATACAAGTCACCGTTTTATCCCTGGACGCAAATTATCGGAATACTGACCGCGCTCGTGTTGATTCCGGAACTGGGGCTTTTATCTATCCTCTTTACTTTGGGAATTGTCGGTGTGGGGATGTTGTGGTATTTCCTGTATTCCAATAAACGGGTCGCCAGGGAAGGTGCGATCTTTCATATCTTTTCCAGGTTGGGTAAATATCGTTATGATGGTTTGGACGAGGAATTACGTGTAGTATTAAAGGATAAGGGTGTCAGTGACGAATTGCCTTTTGAGCAACTTATCGGTACCAGCCGTGTCCTGGATATTGATGAGCCCGTTTCCTATGAAATAGTGGTCCAGCGAGCAGCGCAAATTATGAGCGACTCAGTGCCATTGCCACCAGAAATTATCAATCGCAATTTTCTCGGCGGTTCTGTGTACGGATTAACGCCGGTATCCAGGCACACTGCGATGCCCCATTTCCGGGACGGTGACATTGAGCAACCGTGCCTGCTAATTGCGCGGGTAAAACATGGGGTTGAGATTGCGAAGTCTCAGGAAGATTCAGGTGAAAAAGAAACTGTTTACGCAATCATTTTCCTGGTAAGTCCGGAGGATCAGCCTGGCGAGCACCTCAAAATCCTCAGTAATCTGGCAAGCCGGGTGGACGAAGATCAGTTTCTGGATGAGTGGAGATCGGCTGAATCGATCAATGAACTGAAAGAAGCACTTTTGCATCACGAGAGATATCTGTCTCTTACTGTGGACAATCATCATTATACCCGAAATTGGATAGGTGAGAAAATACGTGATCTTGAAATGGAAACGCTGATTATTTTTATTTACCGGGATGGCAGGATTATCACACCGTCAGGTAATACACAACTCCGAGAAAATGATCGGCTGACTATTACCGGAGAACCGCAGGCCATCAAAACGTTAGCGGATGAGTATTTCGGAGAGGGTCGCGAATGGCCAATTTAAAAGACCATATCCCCGATGTTCGGGACGGACTCACCCGCATTGAGCGTGCCGTACTTGTCTGCCTGCACGACCTGCAGCAGGAGAACGGTAATCGGAACGTCCCGACTATTCTGATCTGGGGCGAACTCATCGACCGGGGATACGACATTTCCAGAGATGAACTGAACGCAATGCTCGCACGGCTCGGTGCGATGCGAAAATAACCTACCAGAGCGCCAGCGACTGTGGACCTTCGCTTACCTCAAACGTCTGAATGACTTCGTTAGATTGTATATCGAATGACTGCACCGTATTGGCATTGAAATTCGCGATGTAGAGTACTCCTGCTGTCTCATCAAAAACCAAATCCATTGCGCCGTTATTCACGGAAATCGGCGAATTATTGTCATGATAATTGGTATAATTGACCCCACCATAGGAATACAGAAAACCATGGTCAGCGTCCCCGGCATCAGCTAAATACACTGTTCCATCCGATGTCCTCTCGATAAAACCCGGCGTGCCTCCGAACTCAAGTGTCGTATCAACCTGTATCGTCGATGGATTAATAACATCAACCTTCCCAAAGATGTCATTGTAATTGCCGGTGCAAACCACATGGAGTTTGCCATCAGATGTCCATGTGAAATTTTGCGGGTTCGTGCTGACGTCAATGGTATTCACGACCGAATAATCGGATTTTCTGATGACCGAGACTGAAGAACCTGCATATTCCGGCCAGCCGCCGGTATTCGCCACAAAAATGTGAGATTCGTTCGACGTAATGCCCTGGGGCCCGATCCCGACAGTAATCGAATCCTCCAGTGAGTAACTCCCGGCATTCACAATGTAGAGTTGACCTGAATTCCACCCGGAAACGTAAATATAGTTCCCGTCGATGTGCAGTCCGTATGGATTACTGCCATCTGGGAGATTCATCGTGGTGACGCTGCTGCCATCCTCCGCCAGAAACACATCCATGGAAGCCGGGGTAGAATTCAGTACCAGTAAATGCACTCCAAGGATCCCGATATCTGACGGAATTTCCCGGGCATTGACATATTGCAGGGTTACTTCGTCTGTGGTCAGGTCTATATGAGAGACGGTCTGGGCACTCCCGTTCAGGACAAACAAGCCCTCTGCGGCTGTGTTATCAGATTCCATAGGATTGGTATCACATCCCGCCAGTAGGAAAATGATTACCGCCAAACTGATTATGTGTGTAAGTGAATGATGCATCGATTACTCCTTCTGTGTTTGTGAGGTGTTAACGGTGAACTCAAGAGATAGCCGATATGTTCGGCCCGGTTCCGGCATTCGCTCCATGATGAAATATTCGGCATCCCAGAGATTCTCGATCAGGAGGCTGGTCCGGATATCCGTGCGGGGAGAGAGCCAATTCACAGGGAAGGTTCGCTGAAAACGGATGGCATCGATATCGTACGCGGGCAGTGACTTTGTATTTGCCGGGGTGATATAGCGTTTTCCGCGAATCCGGTGTTCATATGTGATACGAGTTCCGAAAAATTCGGTGCCGAATTGTATCTGTCCCCGGTATTTCGACCGAAACGGCAAAATTTTGTTGAACAGGGCATGATTCGGATTTTTATTTAGCGGCTGGAGATGTTCTCCTGAGAAATATCCGAAAAATCGGTCATCGTTATAATTCCACTCGAGTGTAGCCGATTGCCCGGTGATGCGGCTGTCCGTGTTCGTGGGCGAGAAGTTACCGTACGATCCGGTCACCCAGATAATCTGGTCGTGGAAATCCCGCCAGTACGCTTCGGCGGTCAATCGCAGGTTGAACCCGGTGAATCGGGCCGAACTAAATCCGGCACTGCCTTCTTTGCTTTTCTCCGGCAGCACATTCGGATTGCCGGAGACGCGGAAATCCTGGTAAAAGAGATCGCCGAAGGTCGGGATGCGGAACGAGCGGTTCAGGTTCAGAAAAATCTGAGAGCCATTAATATGATAGGCAGCATCCAGCGAAGCGCTACAGAACGGATACGTTTGTGTGGTGTTTGTATCGTCGATACGAATCCCGGAATAACGCACCTGCGGCGAGAACGTCATAAACCCGGGAATGGGTAAACCGTTTAACCGAAAATCCGAACCGGCATACATTCCGTAACTCTGCTGCATAGCCTGAATAGGTTTAGCGTAATCGGTGGAGTTGCCCTGTTGCCCGAACCCGGACTGCGAACCTTCAATTCCAGTCGTTGAGCGAAAGGCTTTAGAGAACCGATATTCGTACCGCAGGCCACCTTTCAGGAATTGCTGATCATATTTCGTCGAATATGCCGGCACAATCCGGTATTTGTCCGGGGCATCCTCCGGTGGATCATTTTTGTACTGAGAAGTGCTTGTGCTGATATTTGTTTGAAGCTGCAATTTGCTTTGCGGTAATTGCTGATCCATTGCCAGTGACAAACCGATCCGCTTATCCTCCGCATCGGCGTACGGCGTCCACTGGAAAATTTTGCCCGGCAGCCCGCGATGCGACCGCAGGAAATGTCCTGCGATTCTGATTGTGCGCTGCTGTTTTTCCCATTGCAACGAACTGTGAATACTCTGCACAGCCAGGTCGGAATTCTCCCGTGTCGTTTGAATTTCGGACCCGCCTGGGAGTGCATAGGAGTATGGAAAATCGTTTGCTGATTCCCGAACATTGAGAGCAATAGTATATGAAAAGGGCGACAGAGGATTTCCCGAGAGGAACGAGCCCAGTTCCCTTGCACCGTAACTACCAATTGCTCCGGTGGTGCTCCATTGGTCGACGGCATGGCTTCGGGATTCGATACTGACAACTCCGGCGTACGCCCCGGAACCGTATTCGGCGCTGCCACCATATTTTTGAACCCGAATCTTTTGAACCAACTCAGCAGGTATCTGATCCAGGTTGACTTCTCCGGTCAGCGGATCATTGAGTTCAACGCCATCCAGCAGCACGAGCACCTGATTGGTGTTACTCCCACGGATGCGGATACTCCGCGTCCCGGAACCACCTTCCCGGGTGATAGTGATGTTCGGGGATTGCTCTAGGAGGTCCGCTACCGACGAGGACTGACTATGTTCGATATCATCCCTGGTATACCTGATGACGGGGCCCTGAGTGCGAGTACCTTCAACTGTAACCAGGGAAGACTGATACACCCGCCCGGAAAGATGTACGGTTATGATGACTGGTGTATCTCCGGAAATAATGACCCTGCGGGTGATGGTCTGGTATTTCACATGGGTAAACTGAACCCGGTGTGTGCCCTTCAGCAGACCCTCCAGCGCAAACCGGCCATCTCTATCAGAATAGGAGCCGGTATGGGAACCCAGTACCGTGACGGCAACATCCTCGATTGGTTGGTTTGTTGCGGAGTCCAGGATGGTCCCGGACAACTTTATTGTATTTTGCGCGTAGGGATAACCCTGGAAAAATGTTCCGAGAAGGAATAGAAATAAGATTAGTCGGCGCATCGTGCATCCCGTCTGGACGGGAGCAGATACGATGATCGATGGGGAACTGATGTGTGTGTGATCACCATGACCTTGCCCTCGAAGGTGTGGAGTTGATGGTTTGGAAATGGCAGGTCTCCTGACTGACGGCTCATCCTTCCGGTACACCTTCCCGTTCCGACCTGTCGGAACAGTGGCTCACGCACCGGTCGTCACCGATCACAGTAGCGGGGCTGTGCCCGATTTTCACGGGCTTCCCTTGACCATTTCTCTGTTGTCAAATAGTGGAAGAAACGTACGTTAAATCTCCGAAGTTGTCAAGACAGCAATGAAAAATCTTACCGCGGAGTTCGCAGAGAAAAATGAAAAAATGAGCCACAAAGACGCCAAGACACAAAGAACAACGGACAATATGAAAGTGAAAAAAAAGAGAAAACAAAAAATGTGAACAGCTAAGACGCGAAGAGGCAAAGAAAAAATTGAAATATTTCGTTGTTAAGATCGCCAGGCAGGGAAAAAAATATTTTACCAAAAGCATAAGAAGCATAAAAAAATGGAACAGATACCAATCGATATGCCGCCTCTACGAGGCTCAATTGTGCTCTTTGTCTGCATTTAGCTACAAATATGTCGCCCCTTCGGGGCTCACTTTTTTCTTTATACCCAATTCTTTATTCAGCTTTTCATCTTCCGTTTTCTGTGGAGAGGATGGGTTCATCAGCCCACAATCGACCGTCCCTGACGGGACTCAGACAAGTGTCTATGCCACTTTGATCCCACCAATGAATTAGTAGGCTAATTTCGGTTGCCTCTCCGGGGCTCATTCGATTGCCATTTCCGTTTTTTAATTCGTTGATAACTGTTTACTGATCACTGGTAACTGAAAATATACCACCACTCCGGATCTCAGTTTACCTATTCATTGAGTTGTGCTTTTCACTATTCACGATTCACTATTGCCTTTTCACGGTTTTTCTCACGTTTGCCGTCTCACGTTTCACGGCCTTGGACTTCAAACACCAGGCTCAGGATAACCATAACACGTGAACACTCATTCCGGGAGGATTCCCTTCCGGGAAACACTTTAACACTGCCGTTCTCTGGCATACAATTTGAAACAGGGAAATAAGACAAATGAACTCATCTATACAAATAAAGGGTTTGACGGATTTTGATTCTTGGAATTGGGAAAACGAATATTTAAACGGGGAATGTTGCCAGTGAAGTTTCCAACTTTTAATAAAGGTGTCCACCCATCTGAACATAAAGAGTTTACCAACACGAAATCGATCGAGTTTATGCCGGCACCCGAGGAGGTTTTTATTCCGGTGCAACAGCATATCGGCGCACCGGACGAACCGGTGATCGAGCGCCGGGATGAGGTGAAAACCGGACAGGTCATTGGCCGGAGTGAGAAGTATGTCTCGAGCCCGGTACATTCACCGGTCACCGGGAAGGTGAAGAAAATCGATAATTTTCTCCATCCTATGGGATCCAAGGTGCAGATGATCCAAATTCAGCGAACAGGTGATGACGATTGGGATCTACTGGAACACCCGGACGACTGGGAAAGTGCCTCCGTTGATGAGCTGCGGCAGCTGGTCTGGGACGCCGGGATTGTCGGACTGGGCGGTGCAGCATTCCCCACTCACGTGAAATTGGCACCCCCTGAGGATAAACCGGTGGACTCCTTCATCCTCAACGGATGCGAGTGTGAACCCTATTTGACTTCTGACCACCGGGCCATGGTGGAGATGACGGACAAAATCCTTACCGGCATGTCGATTATCATGAAAGTCCTCGGAGTTGAAAACGGCTATATCGGCATCGAGGACAACAAGCCGGATGCCGTGGAAGCCATGCACGAACGGGTACAAAAGCTGGATTTGAATTATCAGGTGATGTCGCTGGAAACCAAATATCCGCAGGGCGCAGAAAAGATGCTCATCAAATCAGTGCTAGATCGCAAAGTCCCCGCCGGCGGGCTACCCATGGATGTTGGTACGGTGGTAAATAATGTGGGAACGGCCATGGCAGTGGCAGAAGCGGTGACCGAAGGGAAACCACTCATTCAGCGGGTTGTGACAATCACTGGAAACGGTATCAACGAACCGAAGAACGTTATGGCGCGCATCGGAACTCCGCTCCAATCTCTGGTGGATTTTGCCGGAGGATTGGCAGATGATACGACCCAGGTGTTCATGGGAGGTCCGATGATGGGTATGGCGCTCTATGATTTGTCAGTCCCAGTGATTAAGGCGACAAGCGGAATTATTTGTACCAAAGACAAAAGCGTCAAACGGATGGAATCCTATCCGTGCATCCAGTGCGGTGCGTGTGTGGAAGCGTGTCCGATGAATCTAGTCCCGACCCGTCTGGCAAAGTTTACCGAGAATCAACAAATAGAAGCAATGGAGCAATACCAGATAGATAGTTGCGTTGAATGCGGTTCCTGCGCGTTTGTCTGTCCATCACATATACCATTAGTCCAATGGATTCGAGTAGGAAAGTACCGCGTAAATGAATCCAGAAACAAGCAGGCTGCATAAAGAAGAACCGGAAGCAGACGAATATGACTGACGAAAATCAGAAAAACAGGGAAGAGACAGAGAAACCTGAATCTACCGGGCCGGAGTCAGACACCAATAAATCGAAACAAGACTCCGGTTCAGAAGCAAAGAAAAAAGGCAAATCCCGAAAAAAGGAAAAGGCAAAAAAGAAGTCTGACGACCGGAGTAAATTGTTTCAGCTGGACCGGCAGCCGTTTATTCTGGCGCCGTCACCGCATCAATATTCCGAGGACAGTGTTCCCAAAATAATGTGGTCAGTGGTGGGAGCCGTCGCCCCGGCAGCCATCATGGCGGTGTATTATTTCGGTTTTCCGGCGGTCTGGATGATTTTTGCCTGTATGGCCTCAGCATTGGGTACTGAGGCGCTCATCAACCGGGTAAAGGGCGAAGGATACACTATTAAGGACGGGAGCGCGGCAATAACGGGGTTATTGCTGGCGCTGACCCTGCCGCCGTCGTTTCCGGTGAGTGGCGGAATTATCGGGTCAGTATTTGCCATTGCCATCGGCAAACAAGTGTTCGGTGGACTGGGTGCCAATATCTTTAACCCGGCATTGCTGGGCAGGGCATTCCTCCAGGCCAGCTTTCCGGTAGCGATGACCACCTGGACCGCGCCGAATACCGCAAAATTTTCCACCGTGGATGCCGTCTCTGCCGCCACGCCACTCGGTCAATTCAAGTTCGAAAATATTATGACCCAATACGGCGACCTGCTAACGGGGAATATCGGCGGTTCGCTTGGGGAAACCTCCGCGATTGCCATCCTGCTTGGCGGCTTGTATTTGTTGGTGAAAAAGTATGCGGACTGGCGAATTCCGGCGAGTTTTCTGGGAAGTGTGTTCGTACTCGGTGGCATATTTTGGCTTATCAATCCGGCGCAGTATCCGGATCCGATTTTTCACCTGCTTTCAGGGGGGCTGATGTTTGGTGCATTTTTTATGGCAACAGATATGGTAACATCACCCATCACACCGAAGGGGGCGTGGATTTTCGGTGCAGGTGCTGGTTTGATTTTGATTGTCATACGATTATACGGAGGCCTGCCGGAAGGCGTGATGTACTCTATCCTCCTGATGAATTCATTCACGCCACTCATTAACCGGTATACCCGTCCCAAGGTTTTCGGGGAGGTGCGCGCATGAATACCTCGGCAAAGATGATACTCGTACTGACTCTGATTACGATGCTTTCTGGTGGATTGCTCTCCTCGTGGGATGGTTTCACTGCACCCAAAATTGAACAGTATCGATTGGAGCAACTGCGACTCGCCATAGGGGATGTGCTTCCAACGCATGATGATTACGATAAAGTGCAAGCAGACGGCATGACATTTTATGTCGGTAAAGATTCCAATTCAACGGTTGGAGTGGCCTTCCAGGCAGTAGGAAACGGTTTCCAGGGCGAAATCCGGATGATGGTCGGTATGACACCTGATTTTACTGAGATAACCGGTTTATCAGTGCTTGAGCAGATTGAAACGCCGGGACTGGGAACAAAAATTGTGGAAGACCCGACCAACAAATCCGATCCGCATTGGTTTACAAATCAGTTTGAAGGCGTTCAGCCCGAGCCGAAAATCGTCGCATTAAAAAACCAAAAGCCCTCGGATGACAATGAGATCCAGGCAATTACCGGAGCAACGATTTCGTCGAAAGCTGTTGTTGATATTTTGAATACAACGATTGATAATGCCAAGAAGATCTACAATTCGAATAAAGAGCAGGTTTCCTGATGGCTAAAAAAACACCATTAAGCCGCGAATTCGTCAAGGGTCTGTGGGATGAAAACCCGGTACTAATTTCTTTGCTGGGGTTGTGTCCGACGCTCGCAGTTACTAATTCTGCAATTAACGGCATTGCCATGGGCCTGGCAACGACATTTGTCGTAGTAAGTTCTAGCGTCATCATTGCAAGTTTACGGAAATTGATACCTCATCAGGTCCGTATCGCAAGTTACATCGTAGTCATTGCCACGTTCGTAACGGTGGCGGACCGGTTCCTTGCAGCGTTCACCCCGGAAATCAGCAAGGCGCTCGGACCATATGTCCCCCTAATCGTTGTGAATTGCTTGATTCTGGGGCGTCAGGAGGCGTTTTCTTCCAAGAATAATCCCGGCCGATCGTTCCTGGACGCCCTCGGTATGGGGACAGGATTTTTACTGGTGCTTTTTGTACTGGGTGGCATCCGTGAAATCCTGGGATCAGGCACTTTCCTAAATCTCACTGTGCTCGGTGACTGGTTCGCACCATGGATGGTAATGATCTTACCTCCCGGTGCCTTTTTGACTCTGGGGTTACTGATAGCGCTCTCCAACTGGATCAATGAACGGAGGGTCAACGCATGAAACTCTTTCTGATTTTTATCTCGGCAGCCATCGTTAACAACTTTGTTCTCTCATACTTCCTGGGAATTTGTCCGTTTGTGGGAGTGTCGAAAAAATTGTCCTCTGCGGTCAGTATGGGGATGGCTGTCACCTTTGTCATGACAATTACTGCAGCGGTGACCTGGCTTATTTACCACCTTATTCTGGTGCCGTTTAATGTGGTTATCCTGGAATATGTTTCCTTTATCCTGGTGATCGCATCCCTGGTGCAGCTGGTGGAAATGTTTATCCGGAAAATCAGCAAGCCATTGTACGATGCGCTCGGGATTTATCTGCCCCTTATCACGACAAACTGTGCAATCCTCGGGCTGGCATTATTTGCCGTGCTCCGGGATTATGGGTTTATCGAAAGTCTGGTTTATGGCATAGGTGCTGGCGTCGGATTTACGCTTGCACTGGTAATAATGGCCGGAATCAGAGAAGAGTTGGAACTTGCTAACGTTCCCAGGCATTTCCAGGGTGCGGGGATTACGATGATCGTCGCCGGGAGCCTGGCATTGGCTTTTATGGGATTTGCAGGGTTGATATCGATTTGAAAAAAATTTAACCGCAGAGACGCAGAGAACGCTGAGAAAAATATTTTCTCCCAAAGGCGGGAAGAATAAAAAACAGGATGAATGTCGAAAACATAAAAAACCGTGACGGAAAAATAATCGCAAATGGACTCGAAAAAATGCGAAGAGACACAAAGAAATAAAACAGATCGACCACTGAAAAACACCGAATTCACTGATGATAAAAAGAAAACACTGGACCGAGGACTCACGACTGGAGACAGATTTCAACTTGAACACATGAACACTCTAGCACTGAAGGTGATAACAAATGGACGTTACAGCACTACTAATATCAATGGGCAGCATGGGCGGACTCGGCGCGATGTTTTCTGCCGGGCTTTCTATCGCCAACAAAAAACTGCATGTCGATGAAGATCCACGCATTAAGCAGGTGGAAAACGAATTGCCGGGCGCAAATTGCGGCGGCTGCGGCTATCCTGGGTGCGCCAAATTTGCCGAGGAAGTCGTTATGGGGAACGCAGAGATCAGCGATTGTACAGTGGCTTCCGCGGATGCTATTGAGGCGATTGGCGAAATTATGGGAGTCGACGCTTCTGTGGGTGAGCGGAAAATCGCCCGGGTGTTGTGCCAGGGTGGTACGTACGAAACAGCCGTCAAGGCGGATTATGCCGGCATCGAGTCCTGCATTGCAGCAAACCTGATGGGCGGGGGGGACAAACTTTGTGAATACGGATGCCTGGGATACGGTGACTGTATTGATTCCTGCCCGTTCGATGCAATGTATATGGATGAAAACGGGTTACCTGTTGTTATCGATGATAAGTGCACGGGATGCGGGAATTGTGTCGAGGCTTGTCCGCGGGATATCATCGAATTGCACCCGGAGTCACACAAATTGTTTGTTATGTGCAAAAACCTGGATGATCCTAAAACTTCCCGGCAATTGTGCACCAAAGCCTGTATCGGATGCCAGATTTGCGTCAGAGCTGTGGAAGATGACCAAATGTATATGGACAATAACCTGGCCTACGTCGATTATGATAAATACGGCAATACCGCGGAATTGCCCACGGATCGGTGTCCTACAGGATGCCTCGTGGTGTTGGACAAAACGGGTGAGGAAACGGATAATAATGTGGCGGAAGAAGTCCAGGAGCTGGCAGCCTGATGTCAGAGGAAATACTGGACGAGGGGATCGTGAAACGCATTGAGGGGGACAAAGCCTTTGTAGTGCTAATGGAAAATGATGCCTGTGAGGACTGTGGCGCGCGGTTATTGTGTGCACCAAACGAAAAGGGCGAGCGGGGTGTTCTGGCGAAAAATATGGCCGGGGCAACAGTTGGTCAAAAGGTGCTTGTTACTGAATCACGCGATCTCTTGCTAAAATTATCACTTATGCAATACGGGTTACCGCTTGTCGGTTTCCTTCTCGGCATCTTTATGTTATATTCCATGGGCATCACGATAGCCGGCATTGCGGACGAGGTGGTTTATTTTTTGGGCGGGTTGGTTGGCCTGGCGCTTGCTAGTGCCGTCTCATGGAAGTGGGCGGCGATTGCATCGCAAAACGAGGATAATTATTTTGAGATTTCAAAAATTTATTCAAACGGGAGTAAAACCGATGAAAAAGCTCGATAGGCGTGCATTTCTGAAGCTGACTTCGTTCGCAGGAGCAGGAGTTTTGGCTGCCGGATTACCAATTTGGAAAACGGATGCCCGGGAAACGGCGCTGGTATTTATCACCGATATTCCCGAAAAGGATACAGAAAGACTGCTTGCGATTGCCTCCGAATATCTTAATAAAAAACCAACGATCGAAACGCAGCTGATCGCACCGACAGCCCAGGATCTTTCATTAGTGAGAGATACGGAACTGATGGATCCGACTTGTTCGTCAAAGGTGCCGGCTGAGATTCGTACCTTCACGAGTGAATTGCGCCAGCGGAAGAACGTCGGCGGTTATTGTGTCACAATGAGTTCCGGCAAAGATGAATCCGGCGACAAAGTGACCTTTGAAGTCGATGGCAGAATCATAGAAGAAGTCGACCGGTCAGGACATTACGAAAATATTACCATTGCAGGCGCGCAAGGTGATACCAGGTTTGCACTGCGGAACGGGAAACTATCCGCAGTTCACTCCTCCTGTAAGCATGATATCTGTGTAAAAATGGGGGAGAAGAAGTCTGGCCGCATCATCTGTGCCCCGAATAAACTGGTGGCGACGATTAACGGACCACGGCAGGTAGACAGCATCACCGGATAAAAAAAGCATCCATAAATGATTGTTAGGAGTCACTCTGAGCTTGTCGCTCCGGAAGGAGTCAATAGTGAGATAGAGTGGCTCTTTGTTTTTTAAGGGGAAAATAGGGGGCATCCACTGATTTCGTCAAAATTAAAAATCGAATTCGTATTGATAATTTTAGTCCTCCTTGGACTCACTTCATGTAACTCCCGTCAGGAGGTGTTCCACTTCACCCGGTTTGCCATGGATACGGTCATCGATTATACGATTCTTGCCGAATCACATGAAACGGCTCAACAGATGATGCTGAGTGCCCAGGATGAAATGGACCGGATTTCAGATCTTCTCTGGGAAGAGAATCCGAAAAGCGAAATTTACCGGTTCAATCTTGCCAAGGATTCCATCCATACTACTGAAGAGGTATATCAACTCCTTGAGCGTGCAAAACAGTATTATAAGGATACGCAGACCATATTTGACATTTCAATAAAAGCGGTATTGGCGAAGTATCAATTTGGGAGTGAAAAGCCAACACCGCCAACGCCTGAACAGATTCTGAAAGCGTTCAATGCGGTTGGATTTAATAACGTCACTCTGGCGCACCAATCAGGCGACTACATTGTAAGCAAAGATGTTTCTGGTGTCCGCCTGGCTGTCGGCGGCATTGCCAAAGGCTATGCGGTTGACCGGGCGATGGAGATTTTACGAGGTAAAAACTTGTCCGCGGCGCTCATCAATGCCGGAGGTGATCTCTATTGTCTCGGGACCAAAAACGGTAATCCCTGGCGGGTCGGAATTCAGGAGCCCCGGAATACGAACGGTCTGGCAGAGGTCCTGCAAATGAGGGAAAGTGCAGTGGCTACCTCCGGAGATTATCAACGGTATTATATGGAGAACGGTGTTCGGTACCACCACATCCTGAATCCATCAACGGGATTGCCCGCCCGACAATCCCGCAGCGCTACTATCGTTTCCAGTAACACAGAGCAGGCTGATGCCTTTGCTACAGCCTTGTTTATTATGGGACCAGTTGACGGAATTGGTTGGGTAAATTCACTTCCCGAAATTGAAGGTATGGTCATCGACTCAACCGGGACGACATACTATTCTGACGGTTTTGCGGATCTTCTGGAGAAATAGATAATTCCCGGCCTAAATCAGGAACGCAGAAAAAAAGGCGGGTCCGCGGACCCGCCTTTTGTGGTTATAATTTCAAGTATAAAGGAGTTGTTATTTAATCCACCAGGTCATACCCAGCCCGGTCCCGAAAGACATGCGGAATGGGTCAAAACCCAGATTCGTAACTAAATGTACATTGGCAGAGAACGATGACGACAGGAAGTATTCTGCGCCATAGACTCCGTGTAATCCGAAACTACTGGAACTGAATCCGAAATTGGAGGTATTGGTGAAATTGAAACCACCACCATAGTATCCGGACAAATTGGATGCTGTCGGTTGGTACATCCAGACACTTCCACTGATTCCGAATTGTGAGTAGTCTTCGCCGAACCCAAGGGACAGCCCACCATTAACACGCATATTACTTGAGAGCATATAAGACGCGCTGATTCCGCTCAGGTTTGTTGTTACACCAATTTTCCCCGTGGATAACTGGGCATCGGCACTTGCCGGAGCGATCAGTGCCATTACTAATCCTGTGACAATGAGTGATTTAAACAGATTTTTCATCGTTTCTCCTATGTTGTTTAGTGTGACGTATTATCCTGTTACAAACCAATTCCCAGCTGGAGTACATGACTAAATTCAGGCTCCCATCCGAGATGGTCGCCCATTTCCTGCCCAAAGTAAGCATAATCCAGCGTGAGGATAAATAAATCGATACCGAAACCAGCGGTCACATACCCCTGGTTAAGCCCGGTTCGTACCTGAACCATGGGGATACCGATTTCAGCTCCAAAATGTAAGCGATGAAAGAGAGAAACTCCATCCGAATTGAAGAAGTCGCGAATATCAGCCGTCACGATGGCACTGTTAATTACCGGGAGTTCGGCAACCTGAGAAATAAAATAGGCTCCGCCTATATTGAAATGCATCGGCAGGGATTCACCGCCAACCGACCCGAGATCCATAATATTGACGCCGACATCGAGGTCGGTGAGTGGCGAGAACATGAAGCCAATATCGAATGCCATCCCGTTCTGTGGATCGGGGAGGGTATCCAGGAATGTCTCGGCAAACTCATCCGTATTTTGTACCGTCTGTGCCTGCAGTCTCAGTTCGCTGACTTCATAGCGGGTTATGTACTTCGCAGCCACACCAGCATGCAAGGTCTTGACACCCGGAACTTCAAAACTTCTGCCGTACCCGAGGGAGGCAACTGCATCCATATATCCCTTCGTGGAAATCCTGGGGACATAAATACCTTTTCCCAGACGAAGATCGGGTTTGAGGTCTCCGTAGACTGAAATTCCAAAATTAAACATCGTCAATGCAATCTGTGGACCGACCCTCAATCCGATATATCTGTCATCAAACGGAGCCATGTCATCCAGGAACTGGCTAGCTTCGTCGTCCGAAAGAGATTCGAAGTCCTGAAAGGATTCCAGGTTATCCGTGACAAAATTCGTGACATCGATGAAGCGTTGATTGATAGCACCCTGTAATGCCAGGATCTCGAGGTTAAAATCACTTTTGCTGAGTCCGGCAGGATTGTAGGACAGGGCACTCGTACCCGACGCCAGGGCGGTATAGGCATTGCCCATACCCATGGCCCGGATGCTTTTTCGGTACACAGGGCGTTGCGCAACTGCCGAATCGACAAGTACTACAGCGAAAACAACCATCACTGCCGTCATTATATATATTAAGCGTTTCATTGTAGAATTCCTCCTGGCTGTAATTATGGACAAATATTAGAAGTATTGGCATCTTCGTCTGTCAGGCCATCTGAGTCGTTATCCACTCCGTCCAGACATTCTTCATCTATTTGGCCGTCGCCGTCGTTGTCGATACCATCGTTTACATAGTAATACCCGGCAGTCTCACTGATATCCTGTATCATCTGGTCAATGGCCTCGGTGTCGACCCCGCTGGTCGAATCGCCCAACAAGTCTGTTATCAGTGAACCCGCATTGGAAATCAACGAGTCAACATTGTCGATCATGGTATTAATGGCATCCGGGTCGTTTTGGAGGGAATCCAGATCACCGATGGAAACGTCTCCGTTCGGATCAAAAATAACACTCAGGTCGATATCCTGACTATTTATCGTACCGTCATTGTTGGTATCTTTGAAACTCAGGATACCACTCGTTGTGGTGGCGAGGGTCAGGTCGAGGTTAACATCATCCCGGGTAAAACGACCGGTATAAGTCCCGTCAGCAATTGGCTTAAGATCCCGGATAATAATGTTATTCGTCTGGTAAAGGACATTTGACGAATCCCTTCTCATGTCCATAAACGGAAGCGATTGACCGTTCTGTGCGCTGGCAAGCTTCCGGCTTAATACAATGGCATTAAATCCGGAGGAGTGCAAGGTTGCTTTCGCATGGTAGAACCGGGCAGCCGTGCTGGACGGGTCCTCTTCCAGTGCCTTGGTGAATTTTTCCAGTGCCTTCTCATATTCCCCATCGTTCAACAGGGCACGGCCTTCTTCGATAAGCGTAGCTTCACCCTTATCCGGCGCAGAAAAACTGAAAACATTGTCTTCGCACTGCTGAAATGTCAATAGGAGACTCAGCCCGATGAGAACTGTTACTAGCCCCTTGAGAGTATTCATTTGGTGTACCTCCTTGATATAGATTGCACGTTTATTGTTTCACAGGGAAGAATCTATATAAAACCAATCCGCGGCATCGCGGAATCGGCTGTGTTTTTCCGGTGTTCTTACGTCAGACCGGTTTGGTCGTCTGTTCTGTTTACCAGCCGGGTGAGAATTTTTCACCAATGTGTATAATTCCTGTCCCTGTGCTGGTATTAAATTATTTAAAGCAAAAATATAATTAACAAATATACATAAATTTTGAAGGCGATCAATATTTATGTGTTAACCTGAATTAAAAATATCGTTTTTCTAATAAACAAGATTGTTTGAATGGCAGGTGTGTCGGTGTGCATGGACGTCATATCTACCAGGATATTTACGATGTAACCAGGCTGTGAGTGCCTGCCCTAATTTATTATTCTAAAGGGGCAATGTAGCGAATTATCCTTTACAATTACTGCGGTTATTTCTAACATCACCAATTAACAAGCAACAGGGTGGTTCAATGCCGTCGCTCAGCCATATACGAAAACAAATCCAGGCCCACTCAGCATCGTTGCTCCATGATAATAATCTTACCCGTGCGGCGGTTCTCGTTCCGATTGTAGGGGGCGGGAGAGAACTGGATCTATTATTTACCGTCCGGACCGATGATGTTGAACATCATAAAGGCCAGGTTTCTTTTCCCGGGGGATCGATTGAAGCTGTTGACGATTCGCTGCAAGCGACTGCGCTCAGGGAAACCCAGGAAGAGCTGGCGCTGAAAAATGACCATATCGAGGTCTTTGGTCGGATAGATGATCTGTGGACGCCCACAGGATTTATCGTAACTCCGTTTGTCGGTTACGTCGACGAACTGCCGGTACTTACACCTCATCCAAAAGAAGTCTCCGACTTTTTTACCGTACCATTAGCGTATTTTTTGGATGACAATAACGGCTATACGAAAGAATATTCCCGGGATGGCGAAAGAATGGATGTCTGGTTTTATGATTATGAGCAATACACGATCTGGGGAGTCACCGCCTACATCCTCCGGAACTTCATGTTGATAGTGAAGGATGAAATCTAATGCGAATAATTCAAATTAAATCTCAAATAGTATAACAATCATAGATTGGTAAATTACCCTTCCATGATTGGGCGGAACAGGCGGCAAGATCAACCTGGTCCGTATTTATCGGGGAGTAACCTACCCGTGTGCCATCTCCCGGCAAGGACATTTCGAAATCTGAGTTTGTCGGCCCCAAGAGAACTGCAGGGGGGAAAGGGTAGACACCTGGATGATTTCCTTGTGAATACATCGTTACTATTCTGTTTTATTAAAAAATATCACTACTGTCCCGTTAAGAACCAATTCATAGTGCCCTAAGTAGAATAAATATACTATGATAATAGGCATAAATATTTTTTTCGATTCCAAGTGGGCTCTGATTATCTTTTGGCAACTCATC